>ERZ1292623.164-Hain-H51-01um-R1-164-length-73836-cov-34_pt1 | contig 73836 bp, 80 predicted proteins | sample MGYA00564398_ERZ1292623 | MGnify/ENA primary metagenome ERZ1292623 (study PRJEB36523, sample SAMEA6512633) | groundwater metagenome | collected 2019-01-07 | study: AquaDiva: Metagenomics assemblies of 32 groundwater samples
TGGGTGACCCGGGCAGATTTCGGATTTTCAAGTTGCTGATGGAACACCACGATATTTGCGTGACCGATGTCGCAAATGTTTTTAATATTACGGTATCGGCGGCGTCCCAGCAGTTGAGGGTTCTAGAAATGCTGGAACTGGTCGAAAAAATGAGAATGGGGCAAATGGTTTGCTATGAACTAAAGAAAGAAAATCCTGCTGTTAAGCAACTTATACAACTTATAAAGTCGAGTGAAGTGAATAAATAATAAAATAAAAAATATGCAAAAAATAACTATCTACACAACTCCGACATGCGCTTATTGCAAAATGACCAAAGCTTTTTTCAAAGAGCATAGTATCGCATACGAAGAAAAAGATGTGGCGAATGATCACGCTTTGGCAGAGGAGATGGTCAAAAAGTCGGGCCAAATGGCCGTTCCAGTCATTGATATTGATGGTCAAATTGTGGTCGGTTTTGACCAACCAAAACTTTCTGAACTATTACACATAAAGTGATTTCAAACTATGAACAATAAATTACTTATCGGAGGAATTATTGTCATTGTGGGAGGACTTCTCATTGCGGGAAGATTCACGACCAATCCAACACCTTCAGCTGGCACTGCTTCAGTTCACAACCTCTCGGCTAATTCGAACAATGCCAAGTCTGCACCAGATTTTACGCTTCAGAAGCTCGGTGGTGGCACTATTTCTCTTTCCGAGTTTATAGGCAAGAAGCCGGTGGTCGTAGATTTTTGGGCTTCGTGGTGTCCCAACTGCCGGCGCGATATGCCGAATCTCAATCGCTTTTACGAAAAATATAAAGATAGGGTTGAAGTAATTGGAGTCAATTTGCAGGAAAAGGAGTCAACGATACAAAATTTCATCAATTCCCATGGTATTAGTTTTCCTATTGCTCTTGACCCCTCCGGAAGTGCATCCCGCGCATTTGGGATTCAATATACAAACACCCACGTTTTAATAGATATAAACGGCAATCTTGTCCGCACGATTCCCGGAGATATTCGCGAGTCGGATATTGAGTCTCTCGTGAATAGCCAACCAGTTTCTCGGAGCGACCAAACATCCGCTCCTGATGAAAAGCCATGCGAAATTGCCCTTGCCGATGGAGGCGATGAGGCTGGAATTTGTAAAAACGAGAATTTATGACTAGTCAAAAAACAATCATTACCGTCGTGATCGTTATCGGGGCTATCGCCTTGATTGTTTTCGGTCGTGAATTGTTCAAGAAAGACTTTTCTCTACCTCGTGGAGAGACTAAAAAAGAGACGGTCAAAGTAGATAACGGCAATCAGTCTTTTTCAACAAAAGAAATCATGGTAATTGATGGCACAAAGCATAGCGTTCCGCTCGATGAAATTATTGGCGGTGGACCTCCCAAAGACGGCATTCCGCCCATAGATAATCCTAAATTTGTTTCCATTGTGGATGCCGGCAAATTCTTAAATGACAGCGAACCTGGTATTGCTCTCGATGTTAACGGCACAGCACGATTTTATCCTTTTCATATTTTAGTTTGGCACGAGATTGTCAATGACACGATAAATGGCCAGCGCATGCTGGTAACATATTGCCCGCTTTGCCTTTCCGGTATTGTGTTTGATCCGACCGTACAGGGTGAACGCGTGGAATTTGGTACATCCGGCAAATTGTGGAATTCCAATTTGGTAATGTATGACCGCAAGACTGATTCGCTCTGGTCGCAGATTTTAGGCGAATCGATTGTTGGAGAAATGACCGGCACGCAGCTTAAAGTTTTACCCTCGGATATGATTCGATTCGGCGAATTCAAAAAACAGTATCCGAAAGGGACAGTCCTCTCTCGCGATACCGGCGCAACGCGCTTCTACGGACAAGATCCGTATGGCGATTACTACACTACCCCGGGCACATATTTTCCTGTTAGCAAAAAGGATGACCGCCTAAACGATAAAGATTTTATTCTTGGAATTGTGGTGAACGGCAAAGCGAAGGCGTACTTGCCGGAAGCGGTGAAGAAAGCTGGGGAGCTAGCCGATCAGTTCGGAGGAAAAATAATCGTCGCGCGATATGAAAAGGAAATTGATGCGGTTCGGCTCTTTGAGAAAAAAGCCGATGGCACGGTCGAGCGTATTAATCCGTTCGGTTCGTTCTGGTTTTCTTGGGTGGCGGCGCATCCCGATACAGAATTGTTAAAATAATTTATAATTGAGGAGGTCGAAAAATAAAAAAATAATTAAAATCACTATGTTTGAATAACTGACACAACACAACGACATCGGGCTTCTGATTCTGCGCTTAGCGGTAGCCGCAATATTTATCTATCACGCGCTTCCAAAGCTGAAGAATGCCAAAGGCATGGCGCAAATGATGGGTATGCCCGCCGGAATGATATTTATGCTTGGCGGAGTAGAGTTCCTATCGTCTGTGGGATTAGCTATTGGTATCTATGTACAACTCGCCGCAGTGCTTCTTGCTATCGTGATGATTGGAGCTATTTACTTCAAGATGGCGAAGTGGCATGTGTCATTCGCTGCAATGGACAAGACCGGCTGGGAGTTTGATTTCATCCTGCTTGCCGCGAATATTGCAATACTGTTAAGTGGAGGTGGATCAATCGGGATTCAATAATAAAGGTCGAAAATTAATAAAAATTTAACCAATTCAAAATATGAATCAAAAAGACAACAAAACAACTTGCATGGCCTGTAGTTGCCCATGCGAAATGCACAAGGAACACAATCATCCGATAGAGGGCGAACAGAAAACCGAGGCAAAGGTGTGCAAGATGTGCGGCCATGAACACAAGGCGGACGGCTCTTGTGATTGTGGCTGTAAGTAACTACGAGCTATGAATAAAATTTTAGCTATTGTTATCGGCATTTTGATTGTTGGAGGTGTCGGCTGGTTGGCAATATCAAACCGCAACGCTCCCAAAGAATCAGATCGGCAGGCACAATTCGAGAAAGCTCCTGATTTTGCCTTGCAAGATTATACCGGTAAAACAGTGAGGCTCGGGGATTTTGCAGGAAAACCGCTTGTAGTAAATTCTTGGGCGGCGTGGTGTCCTTTTTGCCGAAAGGAGCTGATAGATTTCGCCATCGCTCAAAAAGAATTCGGCAACAATGTGGTAATCATCGCGATTGATAGAGCCGAGTCGCGAGAAATAGCAAAGAAATATACAGACGAATTGGGAGTAACAAATGACCTGATATTTTTACTTGACCCTTCGGATTCGTTTTATCAGTCCATTGGCGGATTTTCAATGCCGGAAACAATTTTTGTAGACAAGAATGGAAATATTGTCGAGCGTAAACGAGGGCCGATGGACATAAATGAAATACGTCAAAAGATTCAAAAATTACTCTCATCATAACATGGAAACGCATCCTCATAATAAATTAGATTTTAATTATATTGCCGATGGCATTTATATTGGCACAAACCAATGTTGCCAAACTCATTTTGATGAGGAGTTAAAATCAAAAGGCATTACCGCCGATATTTCATTAGAGGAAGACCGGCTGGATACTCCTTTTGGCGTTGATTTTTATATCTGGATGCCAGTGCAAAATCATACCTCACCCTCGCCCGATCAACTGGAGTTCGGTGTTTCGGTGCTTAAAAAGCTCGTTTCAATGAGCAAGAAAGTTTATGTGCACTGCAAAAACGGGCATGGCCGAGCTCCCACTTTGGTTGCCGCTTATCTTGTAAGAAACGGTAAAACGCCGGAGGAGGCAGAATCGTTTGTCAAAACAAAACGGCCGCCGGTGCATCTTGAAGACGCCCAACGCCAAGCGTTGCACGATTTTAGCAAAAAATAACTATGGAATTTTCACTTATCATCCCCGCATTTATCGCTGGTATCCTCACTTTTCTTGCTCCCTGCACACTTCCTTTGGTGCCAGGGTATTTGGGATTTATCAGTGGCGTTTCGGCACAGGATTTGCAAGATCCGCTAAAATCAAAATCAGCGCGAAGGAAAATCTTTTTGAACGGACTTTTATTTGTTGTTGGTTTCAGTTTTATTTTCATTCTGCTCGGCAGTCTCTTCGGCCTTGGCGGTTCAGCTCTCGCTCAATATCGGATTTGGCTCTCACGAATCGGGGGCATATTTGTGATACTTTTTGGACTTTTTATGATAGGAATTCTGCGACTTCCTTTTTTGAATGTTGAGAAAAACATCGGAAGCATAAAGGCGTTGAAACCGGGCAATCCGACAAGCTCTCTTGTTTTCGGAGCGGCATTTGCTTTTGGCTGGACTCCGTGTGTCGGTCCAATTCTAGGATCAATTCTCACTCTTGCCGCGGCATCGGCAACAGTTGGCCAAGGAGCGTTTCTTCTTTCGGTTTTCTCACTTGGGCTTGCGGTGCCGTTTCTCATAATCGCCGCGGGCATAGGTTCTGCGTCAAACTATATCTCAAAGTTGAGCAAGTACCTCAATATTGTCTCAATTATTGGAGGGCTGTTTCTTGTATTTATTGGCATTCTCCTCTTGACCAACAAACTCGGCGTATGGATTGCATATTTTTATCAATGGTTCGATTTTATTAACTACGAACGACTGCTTGATTATTTATGAAAACTGGACTTAAGGATACCATCAAAATAATTTCCGTACCGGTTGTAATTGCCTCGCTTTGTTGTTTGTCTCCAGTTATCCTGGTGCTTTTTGGATTGAGCACTGCCGCCTTTGCCAGCTCACTTGCAGATACCCTTTACGGAGAATATAAGTGGCTTTTCCGAGTGATAGGATTTATTTTGCTTGCTGGCTCCATCATTCTCTATTTGCGACGACAGAAGGGTATCTGCACGCTGAATGAAGCAAAAAAACATCGTAATGAAATAATAAATATTGTTTTGATATCAGTTAGCGCGGCGGTTATAGGTTATCTAATCTGGCTTTATGTAATTGTCGAATATGTAGGCAAGCTTTTAAGTATTTGGAAATAATTATGGTTAAGACAACAAAAGAAAACGAGAAAGAATTATACCAATGCGAAGAATGCGGTTTTCATTATGAAGACAAAAAACAAGCAGAAAAATGTGAAGCGTGGTGCAAGGAGCATCACAGTTGCAATATAGAAATTACCGCAAGCGCGATAGAAAATAAGAAAGTATAAACCCTTTCCGAAACTACTCTGCCAATCGTGAGGGCGAGGGCGCGGCGGAATTCCCCCCTTGAACCCCCCTTCCTCCGCGCCCGAGCAAAAATAGAGGCCAGCCCCGCCGCCTGCTCGTTCAGAGCAGAGCCAAGCAAAATACTCTTTTCCTTTTTAGAAGAATTTTTTGGTGGCGCGCGCGAATAAGAAATCGTAAAGAGTATTTTGCTTGGTGGCGAGCGGCGGCGGGGCGGCTTCCTTTGTTCAGAAATTTTTGATAAAGTAGGTTCGAGCGGAATCGTATAAATACTCCAGAATTAAAAAGGTGCTGGGTTCGTAAAGTAAAGATCGCGAGTTCTCCGCCATCCGCCAACTGGCGGAGGCGGATCTCGCCTCCGGATCAAAATGTAAAGATATGGATAAAATAATAATCGGCGGACGCTACCGCCACTTTAAAGGAGACGAATACCGCGTGATTGCGGTTGCAAAGCATTCCGAAACACAGGAGGAGTTTGTGGTGTATCAATCCGTAAAAGACGACCGGGTATGGGTTCGCCCCACGGCCATGTTTCTTGAAAATGTCGAGTGGGAAGGGTATAATGGATTAAGATTTACTTATCTAAAAAAATGAGCCACCTACCTTCATTTGAGTATATAGATTCGCCTGAGACTAATAGCGATGTTCTTAAAGCCGAGGAAGTTCATTTATTTGAGCGACTCCGAGAAAAGGGGAAGAAGTTTGTTGGAATTCTCGCATTTACAACTGTTTTTGCCGGAATGGTAGAGGGCGGTGCTTTTGCGCATGCTGATGAAATGAAGCCTCCTGAGCAAAAGATTGAGAAGATTGAGAAAAACAAGTCAATGGAAAAAGTGGATGTGCAGAAAATGATTGAGGAAGGGAAAAGCAAGGAATCACCGGTTCAGGAACGTCCAATAACATATTGTGCGGATGGCGATACGATGGGACGCCTTATGAAATCCGGCGTTTCAATAGAGGGCAATACAATTATCCTTGGCAAGCAAAGCAGCATGGATCTGAGACTTGTCGAAAAGAATGGCGTGTATACAAAATCGGTGACTTTTGAATCTTCGGAACGTGACAATAAAATTATTATCGAATTGCACGTGTTGAATAGCGATCAAACAGAAGAGAAGCTCATGATAGTAGACGGAGTGTTGGTAGACTTTGAAAAGTCGACCAGTCCCAACGAGAACAAAGAAAAATAGAGTATGCCTTTACTGATTGGAGTTTCAGAAATACGCGGAGAGCTTTTGGACGCACTTATTGCGAGTGATCTTGCGCCCGACGATTTGAAATTAGTGAGGCGATTTATCGCGAACGCTGGAGAAGGGGAACTTTTGGAGCTTCAAGAGAGAGAAAGGGGTCACGCCGCTGTTTTTGAAGGATTAGTGAAATTAATTAAAGCCAAGCAACTTTTTTTGGCAAAGAGAGGAGAAGAAATTCCAGTGGAAAGTATTATTATGCAAGAGGAACAGTTTAGCCAATAAGATAATCTTATGTCCAAAGATGAGCTCAAAGAATTTCAAGTAATGTTGCCCCGCTTGGCGGGGCGGCTTTGACCTCGCGACAAAGCGAAAAGAGATAGAGGAGATCGAAGCGGCATTCGGCAAGCCCGATTTTTGGGAGTCCGCTAAAGGGGGCGGGCGCGCGGCGGCGGACGAGAAGATAAAGCGAATCGGCGAGATTAAAGATGTTCTCGAGCGGTATGATGTAATCGAAAAAAATCTTGCAATACTTGAAAAAGAGTTTAACGAAGAGCTTTTCTTCGAGACAAAACGGAAATTCCGCGAACTTGAGCTTCGAGAACTTTTTAAAGGGCAGTACGATAAACAGTCAGCGGTGGTCGGTATTTATCCGGGCGCGGGAGGCGAAGACGCGGAAGATTGGGCAAGAATACTTTTTGATATGTACTTGAAGTATGCCGAGCGTCGTGGATGGAAAACGGCGGTCTTGGATCATAGCGCGAACCGCCGCTCGATCGAAATAAAAGGGGAGTACGCTTACGGATATTTAAAAAAAGAAGCGGGAGTGCACCGCCTCGTCCGTATCTCACCGTTTTCCGCAAAACAGCTTCGTCATACGTCTTTCGCGCTCGTTGAAGTTTTGCCCGATATCCCCGAGGTAGACGAATCGAAAATTCAAATACCCGATGAGGATTTGAAGTGGGAGTTTACCCGTTCTTCGGGTCCCGGCGGACAGAATGTCAACAAAGTGGAGACTGCGGTTCGTGTGACCCATCTTCCCACGGGAATTACCGTAGGATCCCAAGCGGAGCGTTCCCAGAAATCAAACCGTGAAAAAGCATTGAAGGTTCTCAAAGCAAAACTTATCCACATTATGGAAGAGCGGCAGGTCAAAGAATTAAAAGAACTCCGCGTGAACGTAAAACCCGAGTGGGGGAATCAGATACGTTCTTACGTAATGAACCCGTATCAAATGGCCAAAGATCACCGGACTAATGTTGAGACGGCGCGTATTGATGACGTGTTGAACGGTGAGCTTGATATTTTTATTGAAGCCGAGATAGAGAGTATGCGCGAATAATACGAATATAATTCGAGTCTCTGGTATTCTATTGGGATTTTTGGTATGCTTTATAAGTGAAAATGTTAATTCGTATTAGCATTATTCGCGAATACTCCATATGATTGCATTTCAAGGCGTTTATAGGATTTATAATAGCCATTCGGTCGCGCTTGAGGACGTTAATTTCCAAATTAACCCCGGCGAGTTTGTTTCTCTTGTCGGAAAATCAGGCGCCGGAAAATCCACCATTATCCGTCTTTTAATCGGTGAAGAAAAACCGACGAAAGGGAGGGTATTTTTTGGCCAATACGAGGTGAATAAGCTCCGTGATAAAGACCTTCCTTCATTTCGGCGTCATATCGGGGTTATTTTCCAGGATTTCCGCCTTCTTCCCAATAAAAATGCCTATGAGAATGTAGCGTTTGCTCTTGAGGTTGCAGGGAGGGCGCAAAAAGAAATTGCGGAACTTACTCCACAGGTTTTAGATATGGTCGGATTAAGCAATAAGCTCGTGAATTTTCCGCACGAACTTTCGGGCGGCGAGAAACAGCGTGTGGCTATTGCTCGCGCTATGGTGCATCGTCCCGAGGTGATTATCGCCGACGAACCGACCGGTAACCTCGACCCGTTCCATACGTCGGAAATCATCGGATTGCTTCAAAAGATCAATCAATTGGGAACAACCGTGATTTTAGCGACGCACGACAACGAAATCGTCAACAGTCTTGAAAAACGCGTTATTAGCTTGGATCACGGTCGGGTGATCCGCGATGAAGAAAAGGGACGGTATATTTTGGTTTAGGAATTAGCCAATAGCCAGTAGCGATTATACATTTAAGATGCGTTCGTTATTCTTAATAAACCCTAAGTACTACACCTTAAACCCTAAACAACAATGCTCACCATCATCTCACGCATAGTCCACTACGGATTTAAAAACTTCTGGAGAAACGGCTGGCTTTCGACTACCACGGTTATTATTATGGTTCTGGCGCTTTCCGTTTCGGTCGGGCTTATTCTTTTTAACGTGGTAACGAAAGAAGCCGCGGCATCCATTCAGGATAAAATTGATATCAGTGTCTATTTCAAAGAAGATACTTCGGAAGACGATATTTTAAACGTAAAACAAGCGCTTGAGAACCTGGCGGAAGTAAAACAGGTTGCGTATATTTCCCGCGACCAAGCGCTCGAAATTTTGAAAGAAAACCATAAGGATGATGAAGCGATTATCCAGGCGGCCGAACAATTGAACGAAAACCCGCTTAAACCTTCGCTTACCATCAAGGCCCATGCGGCAAATCAATATGCGAATATCGCGCAATATTTATCAAGTCCAAACTTAAGCGCGTTTATCGATGATGTGAGCTATACGAAGAACCAGCTGGTGATCGAACGGCTTGCTTCGATTATTAACAGCGTAAATCGAGGCGGTCTCGCGCTTTCCATACTTATGGCGATTGTCGCGGGTCTTGTGGTTTTCAACACGATACGGCTCGCTATTTACTCCGATCGCGATGAAATCGGTATTATGCGTGTTGTGGGCGCGTCAAACAGCATGGTGAGGGGTCCCTATGTCGTTGAAGGTATTATTGCCGGCGTTTTAGCCGCGCTCTTCAGTATTTTTATCGCGACTCCCATCACTTTTATCGCGTCGCCTTACTTTAAGGTATTTGTTCCGGGATTTAACCTTTTTCAGTACTTTTTCAATAACTTTTTTATTCTTCTCGGATATCAACTGCTTTTTGGAGTGTTGATCGGAAGCCTTTCGAGCTTTATCGCAGTGAGGCGGTATCTTAGAAATTAGTTTTTTGTTTGAGGGATTACATATCCTACCGCGCACTCGGAAATGATTGTTCGGTTTTTATTCGTAACGAAGCGCTTCGATGGGATCTTTTCGCGCCGCCTGGCGCGCGGGATAGAGCCCGAATGTGAGGCCTATAAGTGTTGAAATGCCAAGTCCCAAGAGTGCCGCATAAATAGGGAATGTAAATGTCCAGTTCAAGCCGACGACGTTTGTGAGAATAATAGCGGCGGTAAACGCGAACATTGCGCCGAGAAGGATTCCGATTACCCCGCCTATCGCGGTGAGGAGAATTGCCTCAAGGAGAAATTGCATGAGGATGTCGTGATTTGTCGCGCCGATTGCTTTGCGTAAGCCGATCTCCCGCGTGCGTTCGGTAACGGATACGAACATAATATTCATGATTCCAATTCCACCGACGAGAAGCGATATCGCGGCAACGGAAACCAAGAATAATGTAAGCACGCTCGTAATCACGCCAAGACGATTAGCGAGATCGGCCTGTGTTTCCACGAAAAAGTCGTCTTTTGAGGGATCGGTAATACCGTGAGTATCCCGCAGAGTGAGTTCAATGTCCCGAACCGTATCCGGAATGTCTTTTTCGGTATCGGCCTCGATAATAAAGCGATGGAAATATTTGATGCCAAAAACATACTGCTGTGCGGTCGTATAGGGAACGATGGCTGCTTCGTCAAAATTGAAGAATGATACCTGCCCTTTTTTCGGCAAAATGCCGATAACCCTAAAACTTCTGTCTTTGATCTTTATCACTTTTCCGAGCGCCTCATCGGTTCCAAAGAGTTCCTCTTTAACTTTCGAGCCGATGACCACAACATTGGCGCGGCCGCGGATCTCATTTTCGCCGAAGAACAATCCTTCTTCCGGGAAAAGATCGAACATTTCACTGATGAATTCCGATGCTCCAAAGATCGTCAGTCGGTATGTTTCACCGAGATACGAGGCGGTTTGACCCCCAAAGATAATCGGCATGAGCTGTTTTAAGGTTGGTACGTTTTCTGTGCGAGTGAGTGCTTCAATGTCGCGTTCTTTTAAGGAGTCGCTGAAGATTTGCGCGGCATCGCTGGGTCCCCGAGGTTCACGACCGGGAATTACGACGATTGTTTTTGAACCTAAGCCTTGAATCTGGCCTAATATGAGGTCTTGGGCTCCTTGTCCCATGGACATAATTAAAATAATCGCCGTGATGCCGATCACGATTCCCAGAATCGTAAGCGCGGAGCGGGACTTGTTTGTTTTCAATCCCCGAAGCGCTGTTTTTAAACTGTGTCGAAAGGTCATGTTATTTTAAATTATGGTCATTAATACTCCGGCGTTTTTGTACGGGTTCATCGCTTACCATTTTTCCATCCATGAGGCGGATGATGCGCTTGGTATGTTCGGCGGTGTACGTTTCATGGGTAATAAGCACGATCGTGTGATTTTGCGATTCATTCAATTCGCGGAGGATTTTCATAATTACTCCGCCCGATTTTGAATCCAAATTGCCGGTTGGTTCATCCGCGAAGATAATCTGAGGATCGCGTACTAAGGCGCGCGCGATGGCGACTCGTTGTCTTTCGCCGCCCGAGAGCTGGGAAGATTCATAATATGCTCGGTGAGAAAGGCCGACTGCTTCGATCGCGTCGAGTGTACGTTTTTTCCATGAGGATTCCGGAACATCTGAATAAAGAAGCGGTAGTTCAACGTTTTCGAATACCGTGGTGCGCGGCAGAAGGTTGAATGCCTGGAAGACGAAGCCCATTTTTTTATTGCGAATATGCGAGATTTCATCTTCTTCATAATCATCCCATCCTTTTTTATCGAAGAGGTATTCTCCACTACTTTGCTTATCAAGAAGACCCAAGATATGGAGCAGTGTTGATTTTCCAGATCCGGAAGGTCCCATAATCGCAAGAAATTCTCCGGATTCAATAGTAAAAGAAACCCCGCGAAGCGCCGGGGTTTCTGTATCTCCGTCTTTGTAGTTTTTTTCTAAATTCCTAACCTCTAGTAAGGGCATAGAGATGTGTTAAGAGAAACTATTCATTGCGAGAAGTTATAATTTCATCTCCTTCGTTCAGACCCATGGTAACTTCTACGGTACCGTTTGATCCCTGAAGACCAGTTTCTATTTTCACTTCCTCTGTTTTTTCGAGGCGAACGATTCGGACGAATTTTCCGCCATCTTTTGTTCCGACCGCTCTTTGGGGAATTGCGATAACATTTTCTTTGCGGGCGGTAAGAATTTCTATGTTTGCCGTCATGTGTGATTTGACGCGCTCGTCTTTTGTTCCAAACTGGAGCGTTGTTTTGTAAGTCGTCACCCCTTCGACAATCGTTTCCGCGGGATCTATTTTTACTACGGATGCTTCAAATGTTACTTCCGAACCGTAGGCATCAAGCGTGATTCGAGCGGTGTTCCCGACTTTAATCTTTACGATATCCGCCTCAGGTATATTCGCTTCGATTTCAAAGTTGTTGCCCGAAATTATGGAAACTATCGGATTATTCGCGCCGACGATTTCGCCGACTTTCGCGTCTTGTTTTGTTATAATGCCGGAAATAGGAGATCGGAGCGTGTTTTTCGCGAGCTGTGCTTCAATGGTTTGAGCCTTCGCTTCCGCTTGGGCGAGTTGGGCTTCCTGCGCCCGGATTTCTTCGGGAGCCGATCCCGCGAGTTTTAGATTTAGTTCATCCCTAATTTTTTCAACTGTTATTTTCTGTGAGGCGATTGTTTGTTCCAGTGATGCGACACTTGAAAGCGCTCCGTTGATATTTGTTCGCGCGGTCGCGATATTTGTTTTATACGTATCGAGTGTCGTTTGAGAAATACCGTTCGCGTTCGTCACTACGTCCATAAGGTCATTTAAGAAATCTCGGAGGAGATTCAGGCGTTGCTTTGCTTCCCGAAGCGCGGTTGTAAGATTATCGGGTGAGGTTAGGACATTCAGGGCGTCGATCGTTTTTCTCCACATGTTTAATCCTTGTGAAGCGGTAGAACGTCCCTGTTCTACGTTTATCTTAAGTTGAGTATTGTTCGTCGAAAATGAAAGTTGCGGATTGAGTTCTTCGTCGTTTGTGAAAAGAAGGTCTGTTTGTTTGCGGATCGCATCATCTGCTTTGGCATAGGATTCGTTCACGGTATCGTCGACATTGGCATAATGATTCGCCAGATCTTGTTCCGCTTTGCGGAGCTCCGATTCTTTGATTTTTATGTCTTCCGCCCGCGTGCCGCGTTTTAGTTCGTCCAGTTTCGCTTTTTGTGTCAATGCGTTCGCTTGTGCCTCAAGGAGTTGAGCGGCAAGTTCCGCGGTATCAAGTTGCACCAATAATTGTCCGGGAACGACTTTGTCGCCGATGCGAACGTTCGCCAGTGTTATTTTTCCGCTTTTTTCGAATGCCAAGTCAACATCTTGCACCGGTTTTGTTTTTCCGGTAACGCTTATTTCTTGGGTAATGGTTCCGCGCGTTACCTTAAGTGTGGGAATCTTGGCATCTTCCGACCGAAAAAAAATAAAGTAAATTCCGGTCAAAACAACTACGGCGACAATTGAAGTGAGCAGCATGCGCTCGCGAATCATTTTTCTTATTCTTTTCATGGATCAATGTATTTATTTTTAATACGAGCCGGTTTTTTTGTTAAAAATATACTTTAATCTCTGTTATTCCGCTCGTACGGTACTTTCAAGTTTATTGTTTTTTAGAATTTCATAGAGTGCTTGCACTCCCACCGCGTAATCGATCGTAACATTTTTTGCATTGCCCGAAAACGTGATGCCTGTTATGTATCCTTTATAGAAAACAGGAGATCCTGATCGGCCATGCATTATGTCATTTGCCGAAAACTCGAATAAGAAAGTTCTATCTTTGAATACCTTATCTCCGCTGTAATATTCATTGATGTTCCCCACGGCTCCCTTAAGGAAGAAATTAGTGAATGCTCCCCCTGAAGAATTTATAAGTTCCGTCGGGTAGCCGAAGTTAATGACCTGTTGGTTTCTTGGAGAGGTTTCGCTCAAAAGGAGGGGATTATAGGGATAAGCTTTAGGAAGGGAACAAAGATTAAATCGCTCGCAATTCGGTCGCGGGCCGGATATTTTTAACACTGCGAAGTCGAGTTGACGATATTCAAGATCGCTCAAGTCGTTTTGCGGTGGTACAAAGGCGAGTTTTGCGATGTAAGGGAAGGGATGCGGCACGGCGAGTTGAGGATTAATTTTTACGATATCGGCGACGCTCGGGAGTGTTTCGGAGGGCGGTATTCCGATTTCGCAGTAGTCAAAGACTATATTTTCGTTTAATGTCTGCTTCCATGCGGGCGTGGATGCTCCGTAGGCGATGTTTGACCATTCCGGATCTACGGTATGGCGGGCAGTGAGGATATATCCTTCGGGGCTTACGATTGCTCCACTTGCCTTGTTCAATATATTGCCGTCGCTGTCAGTATAGGGCGCGGTTATGGATGGATTTTTTGAATTATAGTGACAGAGGAGCGCAACGAGGCCCTTCGCGGTTATCTCGCGTGGGGCGATTATTTTTGGGATATCTTTTTGAATGCAGACTGCGGCGCCGGTTTTGGGGCAGAAAAACTCTTGATCTGTCGCGCATTTGTCCCAATACGCGTCGTTGCATAGGATTGCATTCGGGGGAGGCAAGGGGATGTTATTCGTGGAGGTTGCGAGGCTGATTTTTAAAGGCGACGCGATTGGATTGAGCGGATGCTCTTCGATAACGTTTAATTTCTCATTTACTAACAGGGGAGTGGCCGAAAGAGTGTCATTTGAAACTTTAATCTCCGGCGTCTGGGGAACAACATTAAGAATGACGAGATAAGATAAACCACCCAAAAGAACCCCCGCGACGATTGCAAAGATTAAACCAACGGGAAAACTTCCTTGTATCTTACTTCTTGTTACGTTATTCGCCATCCAGATTGAGCTCGCGTTTTAAGATGGCGCTGTAAATATGCTCACGAGTTACGATGCCTAAAAGTTTATTGTCTTTCACGACGGGTAGTCGATGGATGCCCTTCGCGAGCATAATTGCTCCGGCGCGGAGAATCGGAGCTTCGGGATCTATCGTTACTACATTTTTCGTTATCATTCCGATAATCGGTTCGTTTTCGATTTCACGAATTTTTGTTTCTCTGCTTTCGTAATCAAGGTAGAGTTCCGGATTTTCATAGTAGCTTTGATAAAAAGGATACAGGACTTTAAAGAGATCCTTTTCAGAGAGCATCCCAACGAGACGGTTTTTTTCTCCAATCACGGGCGCGCCGCTTAGATTATTTTTATGCAGTACTTCGGCGGCCTCACGGTATGTCGCCGTATGGGGTATCGTTATTACGTTTTTTTCGAGGACGTGTTTTACCTTCATGCTTTATTCCTTGCTTCTATTATACCAAAACCGGAGGTTTATGGCTCTCGACTTGAAAAGCCTCGGTTTTTCTTGTGCCGGTCACTAATCGCTGAATTGCAGCGAATAAAGCTTTTTGTAGGTTGGGCTTGATTTGAGAAGTTTCGCGTGTGTTCCCACGGCTTCGATTTCACCATTTCTAAAAACCACGATTGCGTCGGCGTGAAGCACTGTGGAGAGACGATGGGCGATGATAATGGTTGTGCGATTTTTAATGAGGGCGTTTGTGGCGCGGCTTATTAATTGTTCGCTTTCCGTATCCAAGTGGCTTGTCGCCTCGTCGAGGATAAGAATTCTTGGATCACGGAGCACGGCGCGGGCGATTCCGACGCGCTGGCGTTCTCCTCCTGAAAGCTTAATGCCCCGTTCGCCTACAACTGTATCGTACCCCTTCTCTGCTTTTACGATAAAATCATGTGCGAGTGCTGTTTTTGCCGCGCGTTCGATATCTTTCCGAGAAACGTTCGGTTTGCCGTAGGCGATATTTTCGGCAATCTTTCTCGAGAAGAGATCTACCTCTTGAGGAACAACCGCGATTTGTGCTAAAAGGGTTTCGCGCTCAATGTCCCGAAGATCATGTCCGTCAACGCAAATAGATCCTTTTTGCGGGTCGTATGACCGCAGGAGTAAATTGATGAATGTGGTTTTTCCGCTGCCACTTCTTCCGACCAAGGCGACGGTGTTCCCGACGGGTATAACGAGATTCAAATTTTTTGCCGCCCATGATCCCTTTTTGGAATAACGGAACGAAACGTTTTTAAATTCAATTGCTTTTTCAAACGGCGGAAGTGAGAGAGCGTTTGGTTTATTGGTGATATGAATCGGTTCATCAAGGATTGCGAAGAGTCGCTCCACGCGCGCGGTATTTCGCCGAAGACGCGGAAAGATGACCGAAAGTTGCGCAAGCGGCGCGTATGCCATATTTTGAAGCGTAACGTAGAGAACGAACTCGCCGATTGTGCTTCGTCCTTGTATCACAAAAAATCCGCCGACGAGAATGACGATGATTCTTCCCGTCGTAGCGACCAGAGTTTGAATATTTTCGATGATGATCCAAAGTCGTTCTGCGCTGTATTGCGTGCTTCGCACTTGCGCTTGAAGACGAGCTTGTGTTTCGGTTTCGGCGTGTTCTTGAGAGAACTTTTTTACCGTAAGGACGTTACCGGCAACATCGTACGCTTCTTTACTTACCGCTTCGGACTCTTCGTTGGCTCTTTTTTCGATCTCATATATTTTTTTCGTAAGTTTTTGTATAGCTATAATGTAGAAGGGAAGAGGAAGAAAGGTGACGAGCGCAATCCAAGGGTTTTTAAAGAGGAGTGCTATAAGGACGCCTGTGAAAATCGTAAGCGGCGGGAGTAAGTTATAGCCGAAAATCTCATATAGAATAATATAAATTGCCGCAGAACCGCGATCAATCCGTCCGATGATCTGGCCGCTTGAAGATCCGTGGTGGAAAAGCACGTGTAGACGAAGATATTTTTCGAACGTTTCGTTACGGATTTTATCCTCAATTTTTGTGACTGTTTTAAAAACATGATAGGCGTAAATGGATTCGATAATACGGCTTAGTACGGTTGCTATAAGGATTCCGATCGCCGAAAAAATCAAAATTCCCACAGGGGAAGCGCCGCCGTTTTCAAAAAAAGAAATGAGGTTATCGATAAGCTTTTGCGAAATAAAAGGAACAGTTATGTCGAAGAATGAGGCAAAAATAACGAAGCAAACCAAAATGAAGACCTTTTTCTTATGGTCTTTGAGTAAGCTAAGAACGCGGAGTGTTGGGTTTTGCATGGAAGAAAAAAGGATGATGTATTGTAGATTTTATATTATAACACGATTTTTAAGAAGAGTCATCTTAAATGGGGTTTACCCCGTGAGAAGCTATGCTTCTAACGGGGGGTTGACAATTCTATAAAATAGTGTATGTTATCCGCAGTATCACAGATGGCTCTATAAGGGCCCTGTTGAAGTTTTGATAATTTATCATCGTAAAAACAGACGCTAACGCTTCGGCAACTTTCTTGATTTCCCACTTTCCGCCCCTCTGGGGCAAGGAGCAGGACAATGAAACTCGTGAAGATGTTCGTCATCGTGTTCGTTCTCGCAGTTGTCAGCATGTCCGTGCAGGCAGAAGAGATCGCGCTTGTTGAGGGTTACACCAGTGTCAGCCAGCCGGGTCCCTCGCAGGTCATCGTGAATGCAGGGTGCAATCTTGATTGGCTCTCGTTCTCAATGGAACAGAGCAATATCACGCTCGACAGAGTCGCGAAGCTTCAAGCAGGAACGACCGTCGTGTATCCGGAAATCTGTGCTGAAATACCACCTCCAGAGATTGTCGCAAAATCACGTGAGATTATAAAGAAAGAACGTGTTCGTCTCAGCGCGACAAGAGCACCGCGACATATTGAGAGTATTTCTCCAAGGGATTCGGAAGAGATCAACGAGCTTCGCGCTCGGAATATCGAGCTTGAGAAAGTAAACGAAAATCTACGGACGGAGATCGCGACGGCACAAAAGCCGGCATCCGGTTTAATCAAAGAACTCGAAACGGCGATTGCCGCGAGGAAGGATGCGGAGTCGAAACTTCACGTGATCAATTCCGAAAGAGACAAGCTCGTTGCGGAAAATGCCGCTTTACGCGCGGAGAAGAATACTGCTTCGAGCGGGGAACAGAGCATGGGTTTTGTTTTTTGGGGGTATATCTTTCTCGCCGTACTTGGCGGGGTTGGTGCTACGGGTGCGGTGTACCACTTTTTTGCGAAGCAACATTTTGTTTGCAAGAAGATTATTGAGTATCGAGGTACGCCATGCGCCCGTGAACATGTGGAGGTCGGGGCTATGTCCAATATTCCCGTAATATCTACCGAGAGTGAAAGCGATTCGGGAATATTCAAGGTGCCGGACTATCGAGTCCTCTTCAATGAAGAATGGCGTTCTTGCCCCGTGACTCGAGCATGGAGAACTGCAAAGAATGCGAGTGTGAATCTCGAGCTCGGATGTCCCAATTCCGATTGTCCGGAGATGAAGATTCATCCGGACAACATGAAGAGTCACCTCGCGACGAAGTGTGTCTACGAGAAATCGCGACGTCTTCGCGCCGTTCGGAATGAAGAAAATCTGGATGGTCAGGGTCTTCCCGCGGCGGGCAGAGTGTCGTAAGTTTTTACGTGATGATTTTTTTCCGAACTTTGCGGTAGATACATCAAATTCCGGGAGAGACGAGGAACTTATCCTTGGTCAAACCTTGGGAAGATCGGGCGTTACGACGCTCGACAACTATGACCGGACAATCACTGGTGATTAGTCTTGGTCTAAGATTAGTTGGATGCGAAGACGCAAAGCGATGAAAAGGTTTTCAATTTCAAGAAATCAAATAAGGGCTTGCACCGTGGTGCGGCCCTTTTTCTTTTTTATTTGTGGGATAAAGGTGACGCGGGTATTTTTGATTTATTTTCCCGTGCTATAATAGTTCCATGATGGATGGGTACGGATCCATGGCGGGAGGAGGGAGTTTCGGCATTATCACATGGCTCGTGATAATGATCGATCTTATTCTCCTCGGCGTCTGGCTCTATAAGCAAATTTCGAAATAAGACTTTTCGGGGGGATAGATTTCCTCATTCCAACTTTTAAAAGTTAGTCTGTTTTTTGCTTTTTAAAATTTTGCGGGCGCTATTTTTTACGTAGCAACGTACAGCACAGAGAGCGTTGTTATCATGATGACGAAGAATATCCCCAGCGTGTAGAAAAGCAAAGAAAGGGCTTCTTTCTTTTTCCGTCCATGTACCAAAGTATCGGTCGGCCGAATATTAATGAGCCGGTAAAAGCCACTGAAAATACGAAGAGCATAAGCATCACCATAGGAGCAAGCATCGTATCAGCTTTCTCTGGTTGGAATACCTTGGGCGCGTAGAAGAGGAACGAAGCCACCCCTGCAATATAGAGAGCCGTTGCGAACGCATTTAAGAGCGCACTTTTAATGATATTATTTTTCATGTGATTATACTATCTCAACTTGCCCGTTGTGGCCAACGGGAACGCGCGTACGATTCTATTTCGCTCAATTTCAAGGCGGTCGAAATGTTTCCCGTCCGCATATAAAATTGTTCGTTGTTGTCGGCTTTAAGATAAACCGGCCGCGGGCTGGGGAGTACTTGAATAGCGCAGAGGTCGTGTTCGCGAATATTGTGAAACCACAGTTTTACGAGGTTGCGAAACTCGGGGCCGATCATACTATTGAAGGATTGGGTAAAATGATTTTCGAATCCGTCGCTGTCTTTTCTTTGGAGGGTCATGTAGTCGCTGCGAAGTCCCAGAGGTGCGCGAGTGTCGCTTACGCCGACCACTAGATATCCGCCGTTGGAATTCATAAAAGCTGCGATCGTCTTCATCGCGGCTTTCTCGATGTCCCGGTTAGCCTGCCCCGCTTTATAGTCGAATCGGAGGGATGACTTGAATTCCAGCTGATTGTGTTCGTTTTCGGCGAGGAGCTGATCTATGTTTGGTTTTTCGGCGAAGGCATTTTCGTCCGCTGAGTATTCTTGTCGGATGGCTTTTACGATCCGTTCCGGTCGCGAGATGTGAGGTAGTACCAACAAGGATACGCCATTTTTTATACGTATTGAGCCATAGTGGAGAAGTTTTCCCAAAAGACCGGATGAAATAGTGATCGACGTAGAGCTGTCGGTTGGAAAATTTTTTTCTTTTTTAAAAATGACACCGCGCGAGTGCTGTATTGAGCCCGGTCGGATCGTGTAATCTTCGTAGTACCATGAGAGGAATGCGTAGACCGTGAGAGCGAATTGGGCGCCGGACAAGAAAAGCATTTTTGCCGCTTGGTAAGAGAGAAAGTTCGAAAAAGAGAGCTGGTCGTAGAATTCATACTTTGCATTTCCAAGGAGGGTCGCCACGAAATAAAGGAAGAACGCGACAGCTTCAACGGCCGCGAATTTCCACATAAGAACAATGGGGCTCCGTTTGGTTGTTGTCTCAGGATTCATTACGCTTTCAGCGTAGCATTGGCGTTTCGCGTGGACAAGCGGAGGACTTTTTATGGGGTATAAGGAAGGGAATTATTGACAGACCTCGGTCCGAGATGGAGATAGGATATTGTTGTTTTATTTATGTAATCCGAAAAAACGTCTAATATTTTTCGCGGCGAATGCGCTTGCATTGCGTAATGCTTCTTCGGTTGACGCGCCAATATGAGGAGTAAGGATTAGATTTTGGTGTTTTCTCGCATAGCGGAGAAGGGGACTTGAAGATGGCAGGGGTTCTTCCTGATATACATCAATTGCCGCCGCTCGGATACGTTGATTCTTAAGCGCTTCAAGGAGTGCTCTCTCTTCCACAATTGCGCCTCGGGCGGTATTGATAAGAATTGCCGATTGTTTCATCATATGAATTTCTTTTTGCCCGAAGAATCCTTTTGTTTCTTTGGTAAGGGGTGCATGCAGGGAAATAAAATCGCTCTTTTTAATAAAAGCTATTCTCGCGACTTTTGTTGCGCCACGACGCGCTATTTCGTTTTTTTTGACATAAGGATCATAGGCAATCACGTTCATATGGAGGCCACGGGCGCGCTTTGCAATCTCGGTGCCGACACGGCCGATTCCAAAAATCCCCAGCGTCTTACCTGTTAACTCGGTACCGATATATTTCCATCTTGTCCAACCGCCATCTTTTATATGAGTGTGTGCGGTGGGTATGTTACGGGCTGCCGAAAAAAGGAGGGCAAGCGCATGTTCGGCGGTGGAAACGGAATGTGTTCCTCGGAGAGAAAAAAGAAGTATCTTACTCAGTTCCAGCGCGCGTACATTAATATGGTTTAATCCTGTTGTCGTAGAAACAACGCACCGAAGTCGCTTCGCGTGTCGCAATAGTTCTCTATCTACGTTAGTTTCGATGCGAACAACAAGAACATCCACATTCTCGATCGCTCGGAGTAGCTCATTCCGCGTCATTCGTTTCGCGATAACTTTGCCAACCTTCTCCATGCTCCGCAATGATTCGGGAGTAAAATATTCCGGTTCGGTAACAAGAATGTGGATAGATTTCGACATTGTCGTAGGCTTTTCTAAAGAGCCTCAAGGTCAAGCACCTGGTCGATTTTTATCTGTTTTACGAAATCGGGAACGTGGCTTACGAGAACCATTGCTCCTTCATAGCGATTCAGGGCGTGCGCGATTACGGGAATATGGCGGAAGTTGATGTGGTTCGTCGGTTCGTCGAGAATAAGCAGACCCGGCCGTTCAAGCGATAGCTTCGCGAATGCGACAAGCCCCTTTTGACCCTCGGAAAGAGCACCTATTTTTGCTTTGAGAATCTCCGCGTCTAAAAGGAATCCGGCGGCGCAGGAGCGAAGTTCTTGTTCCGTTCCGCTTCGCATCGCGTTCGAGAGTGTCTTATATACGGTTTCCTCAAAATCCAGCGTCGAAAAATCCTGGCGATAGTAACCGATGCGGATGCCCGGCGTGACGTGTTCACCCTTGGCGTGACCGCTCGCGAGTGTTTCAAGAAGCGTTGTTTTCCCGATGCCGTTCGGACCTACGAGGAGCAAACGCTCCTTTTTCTTCAGCATTACATTTACTTTTTTTGCCGTGGGCTTGTGGTCTTTTATAATAGAAACGGATTTCAACTCAAGGATGCGGCCGCTGATGTCTTCCTGACAGAGAATCGCGAAACTCCTGATTGTTTTATCTTCGCGCCGCACTTCAACGATATCGCCTTCAAGCTCTTCTATCTTTTCGTTCATCTTACGGGCGACGTCGCGCATATGGCCGCCTTTCTGCGCGAAAAAACTTGCCTGCTCTTTTCGGTTCTGAATGTCGCGTTCGAGCCGCACGTTTTTCATGCGTTCGCGCTCAAGCCGCGCTTTGATCTCTTCGACGACCGCCAAATAATCTCCTTGATACTGTTCTATTTTTTTCGTAAAAACATCAAGATAAAGAACGCCATGCGTGAAAGAGTTCAAAAAACCCGCGTCATGGGAGATGACAATGCATGTTTTCGGATAGTCGACCAAAAATTGCGTAAGGTGGGCGATGCCTTGCTTGTCAAGATTATTCGTCGGTTCGTCGAGGAGGAGTATATCGGGGTCTTGTATCAGCGCCTGCGCGAGAAGCAGTCGCGCTTGCTGGCCACCGGAAAGCTTGCTTAATATTTTTTCGTAGGGGACCACGAGATGCACAACGCTCAAAACTTTTTTTATGCGCGGCTCGATATCATAGATTTTTCGAACCTGCGAGGTTCGCCCTGAGCCTGCCCGCAGTGAGCCGTTCGGCACTGAGCTCACGGCCGAAGTGCTTGTCGAATCTGTCGAAGGGGTCATAAACGCTTTCTCAAAAAACTCTTTTACCGTGAGCTCCATTTCATCGCGGGGGATGACTTGGCGCGCGGTTGCCATCGTGAGTCCCTTGGTGACGATGACGTCGCCGGATTCGGATTGTAGGTTGCCCATGATCAATTGGAAGATCGTGCTTTTGCCCGCCCCGTTTTGCCCCATGAGCGTAATTTTCGACCCTTCGCGGATAGAAAAATCCGTCTCGCTTAAGATGGGATTTTTGCCATATTCAAAGGAAACCTTATTGAAGCGCAAAATGACATTACCTTGCGGCATGCTATTTATGGATTTTGATTTTGTCGGAGTTTTTTCCATGGAATCAATCTCGGTCGGGGCTTTTAATAAGTTTTCGAAGTTCTTCGCTCAAAATGAAATACCAGAATGATCTTGTTGATACCATCAATTTTATAGAAAATCCTATAAGACCCCGCGCGGCGACGCCATACGTTGCTTTCGCCTTTCATTTTCTGAATATCTCCGAAATAAGGATTAATTGGCAAAAGCCGGATTGCTTCAAGAATAACCTCGACGTCGCGCCGAGGTATTCCCTTCAATGCTTTAAAAACAGCAGGATCAACGCGTAAACCCCAGTTTTTTGGCAAGCTCATGATACGCGAGGGTTTTCCCTTTTCGGAAATTTTGTTCGGCTCTAACGAGCGCCTTTTTTTGCGCAACAGTTGGAGAAAATTCCTTGAGTCTTTTTAATTCCAAAAGTGCCTCATAATCCTTACGGGGTATAACCACAAGATCGCCTCGTGCCGCTACTTTTTTAGGAATAGTAATAGTGTTCATATTTTTACGATAACATGAAACAGATAAACTGCAAATTTTTAACGGTATGCGTATTATTTGGGCGACTCTATAGATCAAACTGGCCCTTTTCGGTCTCTCGCTATGCGCTGACCCGTTTTGCCCGTCCGTAGCTCGTAGCGGAGCGAAGATCCCGAGCAATGCGAGGGATAATGCGAAGGAGGGTCTCGGTTGGGGCGTTACTGAGGCATGCTCCCTACTTCAAATCTCCACTTACCTTCTTTTCCGAGATTCTTAACGTGTACGCCAACTACTGGTTCAAACAAATTAAAACTCCCCAGAAATGGATCAACTTTCCAACCCTGCGATTCTAGATATGATTTAATTTCTGAAGCATATTGTTGAGCCTCTGCATTTCCCATTAAATACCAAATCTGTATTTCCATCTCTCTACTCGGAGGCAAATATTTATTCAATTCAGCAATGTGTTCTGTATTGAGGTGTCGTGGCGTCGCACCCTCAACAACAATCTTACCAGCCGTGATACCCCCTTCTTGATTTTTTGATGTAACATTATAAGTTTCTGAGGGCGAACTTTTTTGTAAAAAAGTATATGCCGTACCAACGACGGATAAGACGATAATTAAAACAACAACAACCTTATTCTTAGTAAGAAAGTGGTGGGTTTTGTTAATGAAAGCTTTCATGTGTTGTGGTCTACCTCGATACTATAAAAATGAGCGTCGAAAGCGTACTCGTTTCGACGTGATTTGTACGCTTACAAATCAGCTGCCGGGCAGGGAATCGAACCCCAATTCACGGTTTTCCCGCGCAAAGCTGGGGGACAGGGATTCGAACCCCGACTTGTCCCGCCATAGGCGGGATACGTCTCCACCCCGCCTTTAGCGGGGCAAGAAGGCCGCTGTCCTACTTCACCCCGCCAAATTTGTTTCTGCGCATTGCTGCGGGGCCTGGATTCGAACCAGGGTACTCGGCTCCAAAGGCCGATGTCCTACCGCTAGACGACCCCGCAGTAATGTGCAGAAACTTTTTGAATGCATTGCCGCCATGCCAGCTTTTTATTTGTTTTTCTTTTTCTCGGGCTTCGCGGTAATTGTTATGTTTTTCAAAATACACGACCTGCCACGGTATACCAAATTTTGTCGAATATACCTCGCCCCGATTATGTCGTAATAGGCGCTTTTCTGGGTCTAGCTTGGTTATACCTACATAGTGTTTTCCAACCTTATTACATAGAATATAAATATAACATGGCATAAATTTGGCGGGGCAAGTTAGACGATCCCCCAGCTTTGCGCGGAACTTTGTGCTGGCCGATGGACTATTTACCCCGTTACATTCGAAGAATGTTTCGGGGCCGTTAGACCTGCCGGCCGTTTTACCCTCAGCAGGAGGGCAGGCGGGCGACCCCGCCTTCACTAAAGTTTCGGCGGGCAAGCCGGCAATTTTCAATATTTTACGCCATTTTCGGCTTTTTGCCAATCGGACACGGCGCTTTTTTTATCTCCGATTTTTTCTTCGCACTCCTTGTTTTTATTTTTGCCAACTAAAATTTGAGTTACGCAATATATTACGTAATTCTTTTTACGCCCATTGCGCGGACACGCTTAAAATCTCAACTTATAAATCCAATCGTGCGGGCCAACGGTGAGAAATAAAACTTTATTTTCCTCTAAAAATCGAAAGAATATCCGATACTTTTTATCAACACGAAAACTCCACACTTGTTTTCCTTTTGGCTCCAGTTTTTCGGTATGGAGGGAGGGATAAAAAGGATTTTCGCGAAAAAGAATTTCCTGTTTTTCTGCCTTCTTCCGAACAATCACCGGAAGTTTCCGATATCGTTCCTCAAATTCGTTGGTGGCAAAAATCTCAAGCATTTACCGCTTCACATCCCGCAAGGATTTGATTTTGCGGTATCTGCCTGCTGCGTAGTTTTTTTCTGCTCGATCCAAGCTCTTAAGAAAATCAGGGTTAAGAAACCCAAAACTCGCCGCAAGCCGCTCCAGCTTATCTGCGTCTATTTGAACGGTAACTTTCCTGTTTTTTAAATTTCTTTTTACGGCTAAATCGATACTCATACAATGTAAGTTTAGCGACTACCGAGAAAATGTCAAATATGCTGCGAAAAGCCGATTGAGAGTGCCCCTCTTTTTATTTTGATAGGCGCTCTTGTACTCGTAGTGTGGAGGTTTTCGTAATGGATAGCGAGGACCAGGATTTTTAACAAAGGACTGGCTAGTCTTTTTTAGCGGCATAGTTGTGTTAAAATATTGAAGCATGCAAAAACCAAACAAAACATTTATATATGTATTTCTCGCCGTCACGGCGGGAGTTCTTCTTTTGGGGTATAAAAATTTCTTCCCCTCAGGAAGCGGACCGGACGGAACGGGTAACGTGCCATGTATTAATCCGACTCTGCCAATTCCGGAAAATCTTCATATCCATCCGCATATAAAAATTATGATTGATGGAAAAGATATCGCGGTGTCTCCAACCATCGGTCTTGGGGTAATCGGGTGCGAGCGCGCGCTTCATACGCACGATAGTTCCGGCGAGATTCATATCGAACCGAACTTTCCGCAAGATTTTACACTGGGAGATTTCTTTACGCTCTGGGGCAAGCCGTTTTCTTCGATCCAACTACTCGACAAATCAGCGGATGATGCTCACGAAGTCGTGATGACGGTGAACGGGAAGCAGAGCACGGAATTCGAGAAGTTGATTCTCAATGACAAACAGGAGATAATTGTTGAATATCGAACCAAGACTAGTGACTCAAAAACATCCATGCTTACCGAAGAACAAGCTTTAAAAATTCTGCAAGATTACCTAAAAAAAACAAACCGGACCTACGCTACCATCAAGTTGGTAAAAGATCTGTGGCCTACCTTAAAGAATCCCGATGATTATTACAGGTTTGATCTTTCGCCCAGTACTAACATCCAGGATGGATCCTCTGATGGAGCTATCGTGAATAAAGCAACCGGAGAAGTTAAGATTTTTATTACGTCACTAGAATAATATTTCGGAAGATTACATATGAATAAACTTAAATTATTGAATGCCGAACACATAGTGTTCTATGCGTTCGGCACAAAGTTTTAATTTATTAAAATTTCGCATGCATAAACCATTTGAGGCAGATAAATTAAAAATCGACAAAGATCGGCCCGGATTGACGCTCAAAATGATACAGGCGCATTTTAAGCTGTACGAAGGATACGTTAAAAAAACGAACGAGATTCAAGAAAAAATCGACGGCGCCGATAAATCAGAGGCGAATGGGGTTTATAGCATGATTGGCGAGCTGAAGCGGCAGGAGACATTCGCCGTAAACGGAATGAAACTGCACGAAGTGTATTTTGGGCATCTGTCCGGCGACGGAGAACCGAAAGGGGAGTTGGTAAAAATGATAGAGAAAGATTTTGACTCTTTGGACGAGTGGAAATTGGATATGGTTACAACCGCTATCTGCGCCCGCGGATGGGCGATTCTTGCCTTTGATTTCCGCGATAATCGTCTCCATAACTACGGCTCGGATTCACATAATGTAGGCGCCGTCTGGGGAGCGATTCCCGTTATTGTTCTCGATGTCTATGAACACGCCTACGCGATGGACTATGGCATTGACCGAAAGCCGTATCTCGACGCCTTTTTCAAAAACCTTGACTGGGGTTTTGCAAACAACATCATAAAAGAATACGACCTCCTCGCGAAGCACGCCTCGTAAGTTTATTGTTTTTGCTATACTTAGAGTAGGATTTTTTTCTTACCTTATGAAATCAAGAAGATTTTTCCATGCCGCTCTTTTCCTGATTTTTATTTTCGTTTTTGCGTCTGCTGCGTTCTTTTTCTATCAGAAAGACAATAAGCTTCCTATCCAGTCGCCTCCCCAAGAGGCGCATGGTTCCGCAGGGGACCTTATTCTCATGTGGGAAGGGGATGTTATTCCCACTGGCTGGACGTGTATTTCCTGCTCAGCCACAGATGCGTTTTTCGGTGTATTTCCTCGCGCAAGTTCTTCATACGCGAATGCTTCTTCGGGAACCGATACGGTAACCCATACGCTTACCTTCTCAAGCGCTGATTTCGGTGGCACCACTCAGATCTCAACCGATTCTCAGGTGAACGTAGCGAGTGGATTCCATACACACACTTGGAGCAGCCCCTCGATAGGAACCGGCGATGTGCGGCCGCCTTTTAAAAATCTCAAATTCATCCAGGCGGCGACAACCACATTGCCCAACGGAGTCATAGGGATCTTTAACGTATCAAACACGAGCTCGTTGCCGACAAATTGGTCGTACTATTCCGCACTGAACGGAAACTTCTTGCGAGGCGCACAAACGACCTCGACAGGAGGCGCTTCAACGCATACCCATTCTCGCGGCGCGGTCACTTCGGGATCGGCAGTCGGAAGCGAGGGCACCAACACTACCCTTACGAATGCGAACATTGGCACGACTTCGCATACACACATACTGATTTCCGGGAGCCTTACGGAAAGCAGCAACGCGCCGCCTTCGATCGAGGTTGTGTTCGCTCAGCTGGGAACAACATCAACGCCCGCCAATGGGATGATCGCGCTCTTCGATAACTCGTCGTTGCCCGGGGGCTGGAGCATAGTTTCAACTTCTGGGAGCGCGTACGCCGGAAGGCTTTTAAAAGGATCGAATGCGTTCGGGACAATTGCCGGATCAAGCAGTCACAGCCACAACACGAGCACTGCGATCACAAGCGGCTTGCCAAGCGCTACCACGAATGTGATACAAGATACATTCGACGTAAACGCCGCCATTGGGTCGCATACCCATAGCGCGACCTATGCCATTTCAAGCAGCGCGGAAAATTCTTTTCCCGTATATCGCGACGTGATTTTAGGACAATATACGAATCAAGATCCAACAGTTTCCGGTGTTCTTTTGAATAGTGGGCAAGATATCAATTTAACTTCCAACGCGACCACCACCGTTACCGTAAGTGCATCGTCAAGCGACCCCGATGGAGTGGAGGATATACGTTATGCCACCTCTACTATATATCGATCGGCTGTCGGCGCAACATGCGCGGCGAGTAATTTAAATTGTTATCAACTCGCGAGCTCAAGCTGCGCGTTCACCGATTCCACGAGTACGGTGCGCTGTACCGCGAGTTTTGACGATACGACACAAGCGACCGATGCGAGTTCAAATTTTTCTTCGGAAAATTGGCTTGCGACTATAACAGTAACCGACAGTGCCGGGAATATATACGGTTCAACTACGGTATCCGGCGTTGAAGTAAACACCATTTCATCTCCAACGCCAGCTCCGACACCTGCGACAATTCCCATCGGCGTACCGGCTTCGTATGGAGGCTCTCTTTCGCCGGTATCACCACGACCACCAGAAATCTCGAATGAAATTCCCTTACCCATAAATTCAACTCCGGGATCAGCAAAAATTCTTTCTCCTACCGAATACCGACAATTTGAAGATAAAATTCAGCAATTCTATATTAAACTTCTCGAAATCATAAATACTTTCCTTTCATCGCTCTTAAAACAGATCGCGGGGGGCTAAAGAGCAAGAAAATTGATTTTATTCACATCTGCCGGTTTTTTAATCTCTAAAAAATGCCAAAAAATAAAAAGTCAAATAAAAGTAGATAGTAGCCAATAATAATGGTTCGATGTATTTCTTAATTTTCATAGCCCTGCCTACCGGCAGGCAGGCAAAAGGCCTAATGAAAATTAAGAAAGTATCTCACCTTAGTTGAGGGGGCGTAGATCAAATAAATTTCCGAGTTTTCTACTGGCTAAGTTCTAACTGCTAATTACTGCTATGCGGCTTGATTTATGCACACCCTTCCGCCACAGTTTTTCGCGTGTTAATATATAATAAAATAGATGAACTTTATGGCACGTTTCAAGGACAGGCCATTTTTTCAGTTACTTTCTTTTGCATTTGCATTTGCTGCGTTGGCGTTCTTTGTTCGCGCATATGCAGCAGTGCCGCAGATCATCAATTATCAGGGCAGGCTTGAGGATGCGAGCGGGAATCTCCAAGGAAGTTCAGCAGGGACAAACTTTGATTTCAAGTTTTCCATTTGGAGCACTTCAACTGTGGGATTGGGAACCCGGCTTTGGCCCGCGAGCGCGCCCGCTTCGACCACGCACAAGATAACAAGCGGGGTGTTCGACGCTCGGATTGGCGATACGAACCAGGGGTTTTCGGCGCTGAATTTGGATTTCAATACCTCCTCGATTTATTACCTTCAAATTGAAGTCTATAGTACGAGCACGGCGGCGTTCGAGACGCTTACCCCCCGCCAGTCAATTGTTGCTTCCGGATTCGCGATTAACGCCGACACAGTTGACGGAGCGCATGCGGGGACTTCGGCGAATAATGTGCTACAGCTCGATCCGTCGGGCGGCATTAATCTTCCGAATGGGAGTTCCACATTCGCGGGTGCCGTTGTGTTTTCAAACACATTAAATGTCGGAGGGATCACGACGTTAAGCGGGATTACGTTCACGAACGCTACGGGAACGTCTCTTGCCCTTACTACTGTTTCCTCGACGAACGTCTCTTCGACCAATATTACCGTCTTTGGCTACGGGACATTTCCGACTTTGAACTCCACGAACGCCGCGCTCACCAATGTTTCGTCTACCAACATTTCCGTTACCGGCTACGGCACTTTCCCAACCTTGAATTTCACGAACGCATCAGGAACCAACCTTACTGTTTCTGGTTACCTCCAGGGAGCGGCGCTTAATGTCTCCGGACAGTCAACTCTTGCGGCGGTTTCCTCAACAAATATCACCGCATCGGGCTATGGAATATTTCCGACCATGGGATTCACAAATGCTTCCGGAACAAATCTTACTGCCTCGGGGTATCTACAGGGCACGTCCCTCAATATTTCCGGCCAATCCACGCTCGCAAATGTTTCCTCGACCAATTTTACCGCAAGCGGCTTTCTTCAAGGAGCGTCGCTGAATATTTCTGGAGCTTCCACTCTTTCCACGATTACGGGAGCGACGACTACGCTTACGGGTACGCTCGCGGCAAATCTTGCGTATCTCACCTCCACCTCGACTATTTTCGGAGATACGCTGACCTTCACGACTAACGGAGCTGATGACTCTCTCCAGTGGTCAAGGAGCAGTTCTTCGCAGGTATTCGGAAGATTGAACCTCAAAGACGCTTCGGGGACTACGATTTTACAACTTTATCCCTCATACCCTTCCGGCTCTACACAGGGAGCGGTAGTGAATGGCAGGTTGCTTATCGGCAAAGGTTCATCTCTTTCTGGGAACCAACCCAACCCGAACGGAACGATTTTAGCCATTGGTGAAGATTATTCAGATACAGAGGGCGGGTGGAGTAATGGGATTAGACTTTACGCGACGCTTGACACGGATATAGGAGCAAGCGCTGTCATCACCGGGGGAAACTATGGGCTTATATTCGTTGATGGTTTTGAGTCCACCGATGGAGGCGGAACAGGCGTAGCGGGTACTTTTACCGGACACGAAGTATCTATTTCGGGGAATCCAAACTCCTCGCCGCTTCTCGGTTCGTTTTCTTCGTTTTCCCTTTTCAAAGGGACGGGGCTTACGTCAATCCACGCCTCAAGCGCGGCTTGGGGAACACTACGGGGGTTACAGCTTAGTGGAAACCTCCAAACATCACCGGTCAAATCTATGAACGCAATCGGCGCGCAAATCACTCCGAGTTACAACGCGACAAACACCGCGGACTTGATTCTCGGCAGGGCGGGAACGATGTTTATCTCGAACGCGGCGAATACCGCGAATGTCGGCCCGAAATTGACCTTTGGCGGCGCGATGGGAGCGACTGATTCTCTTGGGTTTACGAAGGGAGGAAACTTTATCGCGCAAGGAGGTTCGGGGACGAATGTAGCGTCCTCTACGCTTATTTTCGGAATCAACAACACCTCAACGCTTCGGCTTTCCTCGACAAGTTTGGATACCGTTCCTTCGTTTACGAATGCTTTTGACCTTGGAACGGTGGGTAGAATCTTTCGCACGGGATATTTCGGAACGTCGCTTATTGTGGGGAGTTCTACGGCGTCGAGTTCTGTGGTTGTTATCGCCTCGGGTACTATCGCTATTGCAACTTCGACGCAATTTAGCGCAACAAGCACGCTTACAGTTTGCGCAAAAAATAACTGCACAGTGCCGACGGCCGCAAGCACAACGGACACTGTCGCATTTTTTGCCTCTGCCGACGGCTCAACCACCGCGAACTCAATTATCGCGCGCGGTTCGATCTATGGAGGGCAGGCGGACATTGGCGAATTCGTCCAAGTCGTTGGTCCCGCCGAAGATTACGGGGCGGGAGACCTCCTTTCCATATCGGTTGCGAAACCGGGGAAATTTGAAAAATCGAGAGTGGCGTACGATCAAAAACTTGTGGGAGTGGTAACGGAAACGGCAGGCCTTGTCGCGGGCGGCGGTGATGACGGGCGCGGCTCTATCATCATGGCGCTCGCGGGGCGTTTGCCGGTAAAAGTGACTGGGCAGAACGGGCCGATTGAGCCGGGTGATTATTTGACTTCGTCGGACACGCTGGGCTATGCGATGAAAGCAACGAATTCCGGAAAGGTTGTCGCGATCGCAATGGAAGCTTTTAGGGGAACATCGATCGCCGACACAGGTAGAGTGCTCGCATTTATGAGTCCCCAATGGAAAACAAACGTCCTCGGTGGAAGTAATCTCCAGGGATATGTGGGTTACGGACAGGGAGGGATCAACACCTCAATTATTAATAACTACAACCTTGATCCTTTAATGGCTTATTCAATGCGCGAACTTACGGTAGAGAAACTGACAATCGGTTCTCCCGAGACGCCTGTTGGTTTTACGATCTTCGATGTACAAACAAAGAATCCATATTGCGTTCAGGTTGAAGACGGGATTTTGAAGACGCTTCCGGGCGTATGCGGATCGAATTCAGAAAATGCTCACAATAATGACGGAGAAACACAGGGCGAAAATCCTGCAGGCGAAGATCCGATATCGACTTCCACTTCCACTTCCACTTCCACTCCTTCTTCAACCCCACCTGTGGAATCTCCAATACTTCATCCAAGCCTGAGAGTGGTTCCCGAGGAATTACCTACCGAGCCAGGGGACATTCCACAATCTCCGGGCGAATTTTCGCCTGCTCCATAGGTCTGACAGGCGCGGGGCGATGTGATAATATTAATTGTATGAATAGCATTAATAACCTTAGAAAAAATTCTCCAGAAGATCTTATGAACGCAGGGGCGCCGGAGGGCGAACGATCTCGATCCAAAAAGGGTTTTGGAGCTGTATTTATTTTGCTACTCCTTATTCTTATTCTTCAAGTTGGAGACCTTTTCTTTCTCGTAAAAACTTTTCCAAAGATTGACGAAAACAAATGGCAGGCGGTCTTTTTAAATAACGATCAGGTATATTTCGGAAACCTTAAAGAAGTAACCAAGGAATATGTCGCCCTTGAGAATATTTTTTACTTGCGGGCGAGCCAAGCGCTCCAGCAGGGCGGGGGAGCAGTTCCCGATTTAAGTTTGGTAAAACTGGGAAGCGAACTGCACGGGCCAGAGGATATGATGTATGTACCAAGAAGCGCCATTATATTCTGGGAGAATCTCAAGGATAATTCACAAGTAGTGCAATCGATAAAAAATTTCTTAAGCCAAAATGGCGAATAAGAAACGGTGGAAAAAGGAATTACCGTCTTTATAATCGGTTTTCTGCTTGGCCTCCCGTTTTTAGTCCTTGCCGATTCCGCGACTTCGACAAATTTTAAAATAGAAGCGGGAGTTATTGACGTGGGCGGAAGCGGCGCAACTTCAAGCGGGTTTAATTTGCGTACAAGCATCGGCCAGCCGGGAACCGGAATTTCCACGAGCACGTCCTTCGTCTTGCGTGGTGGCTTTTTAAATTTTCCGGCCGTGACACCGGCTACTCCTCTAACTCCGCCGGCTCCGCCGCCATCGGGAGGAACTGTTCAAGTTCCACCGACCGGCGGAGGTGGAATTCCTCCGAAAGCCCAGAAACCGGTAATAACTCCGGAGATAATAAAGAAATGCGATTTTAATGACGATGGGCGGTGTAATATCGTGGATCTCTCTATTATGCTTTTTTACTACGAAGAATTTGGGCCTAAAATTTCGAGGTATGATTTGAACGGAAATAAAACGGTTGATTTCCCCGATGTGTCAGTCCTTATGTTCTACTGGATAGCATAACGATAGGCGCCCCCCGCCTTTTCTGCGGTTTATGAACAGCAATCGGCGTTTTTTTTGCTTCAAAAAATGCTAAAATATAAAAGATGCATTCCTCGCGCAAACGGAATTTTTTGGGGAAATTTTTAGGTGTTTCTTTTCATCGCTTCAAAATCCTTCGAAGCTCAATCCGCAGTGATACCTCTCGGCTTCTTACGATTACGGTTATTGTTTTGGCACTTTTATTTTCACCCTTTGTTTTAAACAGTATTTTTATAAGAGCCGACGTTTCCGATTTTTATCCAGAAACCTGTCTTGGCGACTGGCAAAATCCGCAAAACGCGCAAAGTCAGCCGGAGACATTCGGGTCCGATGGCCAGCTGTTCACGCAAGCGAATTCAAGTATTTACACGAAAGAAGCAAAAAACATATTTTGCGGCAATTTTGTACCACAAGATTATGAAGGCGAGGGAGAAATTAAAAATGTTGGCCTAACGCTCGTCTGGCACGTTGGAGAATCTCAGTCGCAGGGCGGAGGATCTCCATCTCCCGTGTCGATTCCCGTATCAACAACACCTGAACCTGTCATAGATCTGCCCGTGCCGGCAACTACGACGGAAAGTAATGATCCGCTGCCGCCAATCGCAACGAGTACTGACCAAACTCCAAGTGAAGGTCCTCTAAAAAAAGAGGTTGCTCCTCCGGAGCCGTTGCCGAGTCCTCCGCCCACCGAGGAAGCTCAAACAACAAGTCAGATTGTGGAACCCGCTCCTCCCGCAGAAAATAGCGCGCCACAAAGTTATCTTCATCTTCCGCTTCGGAAAAGTTTTTCGATTTTTCGCCCGCTTCTGAATCAAGTTTTGGCGCAAGAACTTGAAAACCGCGAAGAGAAATTAGTGCCCCAGTCCGAAGTATCCTCGTCTCCCATTTCCGAAGAAACAAAAATAGTGCCGCCAGAAGATAAGGACGAAGGAATGGTATCCTCAACCAAAGAAAATCCGACACCGCAATCTGAAGTTGAACCCATCATAAATGACACTACACCTGACGATAATTTCCTAAAAATTAACTATAGTTTTGACGGTGAGACGTGGGTTGAACTCGCGAAGGTCAACGAATCAAATTGGCGGAATTATACGGTGACGTTACCGGTGCGCTCATGGGATGAGTTGCGGCGTTTGCAAATCAGCGTCGAGGGTATTCCCACAACCATCGGCGAAATTCCAAAGGCGTATCTTGACGGAATGTTAGTTGAAGTTCACTACGATTTGCCGCCTCTACTTTCGCGCGAAACCACTATCCAACCAATCGAAGAGAACGGATCACTCGAAAACACGCCCCGTATTATCACTCTTCCCGACGGTAAAAAACCCCTCCCGACGAGGCCCAATCAAAAAGATTTCGGACCAAGCGAAACTCCCTCGTTTGATTTAAACCTCGACGACTTGCCGATTCCCAGTTCCACGATACAATCTTCTTTTTCGCCGCCCGCGCAATCGCAAGGCCCCGCGTCATACGCGCGCCCGCAGAAAAGCCATTTTGCATGGCTTGGTTTTTTTTTAAATCTTTTTCGAAATTCGGCGGAAGCACAGTCAAATCTATCGCCGGGTAATTTGCCGACCTTAAGCAATCCCATCATCGCGCGCATTATCGGGCCTGACGGGAAAGAAACGAATATAGAACCGATACTACTCAATGTAAATAACCAGCTCCGAATTAGTATCCCCGAGCCGGAGCGTGAGTTCCATCCCGGGCGCTACACGCTTCGACTTTGGATATTAAAAAATAGCGTCATTTACTTCACGGAAAACGACTTTACGTGGGGCGTACTCGCGGTAAATTTTAATAAATCTATCTATGCGATAGGGGATACGGCACGCATTGGTTTTGGAGTATTGGACGATCAGGGACACACGATATGCAACGCGAATATCGAGACGCAAATCAAAGCGCCATCCGGCAGAACTATTTTTCTTTCGACCGCAAATAAAAAAATTAAACGGAATCTGTCATGTGGCCCGGAAACGGTAACGAATGAACCGGATTACTCCGCTTCCATAAAAGCCGACGAATCGGGAACGTACGAGGTTTCTGTTTCCGCGAGAACGCCTAACGGTGGGCGCACGATCACGGACATCTTCCGCGTGGAGCAAGCGCCGCGTTTTAGCGTGGAGCGTATCGGTCCCACAAGAATTTTCCCTCCGGCAATTTACAAAATGACGATGCATATCGTCGCGAACGAAGATTACGCGGGTGAGATACGTGAAATCGTGCCGCTTTCGTTTAATATCACGAACGAGTTGAATTCAAAAAAAGAAAATCGAATACACGATCAGACAATTACGTGGAACGTCAATGTTAAAGCAGGGGAGAGCGCCGAACTGAATTATTTTTTCAAAGCGCCCAATGTAAGCCCGGAATTGTATAAACTAGGGGCCTTGGAAATCGGGTCATGGCAAGAATCAAGAAAATGGCAGATAGCCGCCGACGCGGCGGGTGAGGTTATATTACTCTGGGACGGCGCGACAATTCCAAATGGTTGGACATGTATTTCGTGCGTGGCAACCGATCCATTTTTCGGCGTGTTTCCGCGGGCGAGTTCGACCTACGGCTCCGCGTCCTCAAGCGCGGATAACGTAACACACACGCTTACGTTTTCGTCATATACCCAAGGTACAGGCATCGGAATCAACACTGCCGCCATAGGTACGTTTTCGGCTACCGAAGCGCACACACATACATGGGGGAATCCAACGCTTGCTTCAGAAGACATCCGGCCTATATTTGGAAATCTGAAATTCATAAGCGCCGCGACCACTACGCTTCCGAACGGAACAATCGGCATTTTCGACGTTGCCGTAGCTTCTCTCCCTTCCGGCTGGTCTTCTTACTCCGCGTTCAACGGTGACGGTATTTCCCCGCTGAATGTCCAGCGATATCTTAGGGGTGATGCCGACGGCCTAACTGGTGGCGCATCCACGCATAATCCCACAACTACCGCAGCTCTTACCTCCGGCGCCTCTGCGGGGAGATTGGACGACAGTGGTAATGGAAAGAACACCGACCCGCACCTCCACGATCATACAATACCGGCCGCCAGCACGATTGGTGCCGACAACAATACGCCGCCTTTTATCACCGTGGTTTTTGCCCAACTTGGCGCAACTTCTTCGATTCCCGACGGCTTGATTGCACTCTTTGATAACGCATCGCTTCCGTCGAATTGGAGCATCGTTTCGACATCGGGAAGCGCCTATGCCGGAAAATTTCTTAAAGGAGCGAGTTCTTTTGGTTCCACGGGCGGGAGCAGTACGCACAATCATACGGCCTCTACAACATTTGCCAACATCGCAAGCAATTCCGGTAATGCAGTCAACAAAAGTGGTACTGCCGCAAATGCCGCAGATACTAGTCACACGCATAGTGTTACTTATACCGTGAGCTCGGCCACGTCGCTCCCGGTATACCGCGATGTGATTTTAGGGAAATACACCGCTCCCGCGGGAGGTTCGGCTCCTACCGTTTCCGGAGTTACTATAAACTCAAGTACGGCGATTATTCTTACTCCTGCCGCAACGACGACCATTATCGCCCGAGCTTCGACAAGCGATCCCGACGGCGCGGGAGATATTCGTTATGCGACCTCAACGATTTATCGCTCGGGGGCGGGCGGTACCGCGAATTGTCCGGCGAATAATTCAAATTGTTATCAACTCGCGAGTTCAAGCTGTAGTTTTACGGATTCCACAAGCACGGTAAGTTGTTCCGCGGAGATTTATTACTTTGCCGATGCGACGGACGCGAGTTCGAGTTATAGCGGCGAGAATTGGCTCGCGCGGATAACCGTTACTGATGCCTCAAGTAATGCGACTGCCTCTACAACCGCGAGTGGTGTTGAGATGAGTACGCTTCTCGCGATTGATGTAACGACAAGCAGTATCAACTACGGTTCGCTCACTCCTTCGAGTACCACCGGCGGAACGAACCAAATTCTTTCCATTAAAAACGTGGGCAACTCCTCATCAACGCTCAAGATAAGTGGTACGGCGCTTACCCTGGGATCGAATTCAATTGCCACAAGCTCTCAACATTACGCGACTTCCACGTTTACGTTCGGTGGATTCGAACAAGTATTGAGCAGCGCCGCCACAGCCGTTTCCGGATTTTTATTAACATCGCCAACGAGCACCAATACCGTTTCTAGTCCCACATACTGGGGGATTGAAGTTTCTACAGGGAAAGCGACGGGAACATACACGGGTGTCAATACTTTTACCGCGGTGTTTAGTCCTTAAAGTCTATTTCAATACCCTGCTTCTCTAACGGGGTTTAGTTATGCACAGTACGATTCAAATCGTTTTTGGTATACTTATAATAAATAAGTCATATGAACAAATTGAAAGTTGAGTACTTGGGATTCGGCATAGGTTTAGCTATTTTAATCGTAGGGTTTTTCGGGACTGTTTTTAACTTTCTCCCTATGATTCCGAATACTATTTTCGCCGCGGGTACCACGCAAACGGCGTCAAGTACCGTCATTGTTGGCAACGCGGCCCCAACGGTTACCAGTGTCGTCTTAAATGCCGCAAGCAGTATTGTTCTTACAGCGAATACCACGACAAACGTAAGCATCAACGCGACCATCAGCGACAATAACGGTTGCGGAGACATTACCAGTATTAATGCGAGTACAACGGTTTTGTTGTACCGCTCCGGAATAACTTCATCAACGTGTATGGCTTCTGCGACTCCGGACGCGGCAAATTGTTATGTGGCAACCGCCTTTACCGCGTCAAGTACCTGTTCGAGCGGAACAACAAATACAACGACTACTGTTGCGGTACAATACTTCGCGCAGGCAACCGATGCTTCCTCGACCTTTGCTTCGCAAAATTGGATTGGTACGGTAATATTTAGAGATCCGAGTAATGCCACGGGTAGTACCGATTCCGCTGGAGTTGAACTTCTCACCTTAACCGCAATAAATGTAACAACATCTTCGATAAATTATGGAACGCTTTCCGCAAGCAGTACGTCCGGAGCATCAAACCAAACAGCGACATCAACGAACGCCGGGAATTCAACGACGACGCTTCAACTCTCGGCGACAGCAACGCTGACTTCGGGATCAAATGCGATCGCAACGAGTAGCCAGCGCTTTGCCACATCAACATTTACCTTTCCGGGTGGCGCCACTCAACTTACCGCATCGGCAGTAACGGTAACGGGTTTTCTCTTGACTTCGCCCACAAGTACTTCGAATGTCGCAAAGGTAACATTCTGGGGACTTGAAGTTCTTGCCGGTACACCAACGGGTACGTATACGGGTGTTACTCTTTTCACCTCGCTTTTCCAGCCATAGAACTTTGAAACAAAACAATAAAACCCCCTAGATTACCGGGGGTTTTATTGTTTTGTTAAGTCAATATTGATATGATATAATGAATGAGATGAATAGGGGCTTTCGAAATATTAGCCTTCTTTATTTTATTGTCGCTTCCGGCTTTTTGCTTGGGGCTTTTATTTTTTATCCTCATGTTTCAAACGCGGCATTCGGTATTTCTCCTCCGTTTTTAAACGAAAGCCACTTGGTTCCCGGCGCTCATTATTCGCAAACGGTTTATTTGGTTCAAGATCAACCCGATAATGATGTAAAAATACAAACAAATCTCGAGGTAAACGAACGGATTAGAAATTGGTTCGTGGTGAACGGAGGAAAAGAAGTTATTATTCCAAAAGGAGTGCGCCAATTTCCTTTAACTATCGAAATAGATGTACCCAAAGATGCCGCTCTCGGGGTGTATCATGGAAATTTACGTTTCACCGCCGGTCCGACAACGGAGGGTGGTCAGGTTGCCATCGCGCTCGGAGTGCAGATAGCTATCAATGTGACGGTGGGAAACGATATCTATCGGAATTTTAATGTCGCCCTGGTAAAATTTCTCGACATTGAGGAGGGATGGGCTCCGCGAGCATACGTAAAATTTGTGAATGACGGCAACGTACCCGAAGCGTTTGACGCGGCCACATTCGAACTTTTTGACAATTTTGGCGCGGTACGGCTTGCCTATGTTCCCAAAAGCAAAGACTTTCCGGAAACACCTCCCTTTGCGACAAAAGAATATGTCGTTGAGTTTCCGATCAATTTTCATCTCGGCTTGGGGCAGTATTGGGCAAGCGTAAGTTTTTATCAAGAAGAGAAGGTTATAAAAAGCGAGCGGGCGATATTCAATGTTTTGAAGGAGGGAACACTCTCGAATCCTCGGGAACGTTTCTTGCGATCACTCCAAGACAATTGGATTTACTACGCGATAGGTTTCTCCTTATTTGTTTTTATTATCTTCATTCGAATGGTGCTCAAAAGAAGAAAGCGCAGAATGCAGAGATAAATGAATGTTGGGAATGAAATGGTATCAGATCTTTATAATTTTTATAAGTTTTGTCATCACGTTTGGTTTTTTTAATGCCCTTGCCGCGCCGATAACTACGAGCGTAGTCACTACTGCCCCAACTATCACTCTTACGCAAAGTGATTTTCGGTGGTACTCAAACGCGGACTCGCTTACGCCCGGAACCGCGCTTGATTCGGAGAATACAGAAACGACTGTACCCGCCGCGGGAACTACGGTTCGCTTGAGAATAAATCTCCAAGATACAATTCTCGCGCTTCCCGCCGGAGCCATATTCAAGCTTCAATATTCAGCAACTACTTCTTCGGGGTGGGCGGATGTTACTACGTCCACTCCCTGGATTTTTTCTGATAATCCGGGGGTCTCCGATGGCCAGATAATCGTCGCTCCGGTTTTGGGGAATTCGAATGTTGGCGAATCGTATTCGGAATCAAATCCGACGGCCGAAACGCCGAATGAGATTCCAGCCAGCCAACGAGGAGAATGGGATTGGGTGATAAAAAATAACTCCGCCGCGACGACCAATGATTGGTTTTTCCGAATGATATATTCTTCCGGAACCGTTCTTGATTCCTACACGCGTTATCCGACGTTTTCGGCGCAAGCGCAAATTACACCGCCCGCTCCGCCGCCACAGGGAGGAACTGTTCAAGTCCCACCGACCGGCGGAGGACCGCCGCTCCGCCCACCGCTCCCTAGAATTACTGAGCGACCGCCATCGGTTTCGAATATTCTCGATACATTAGATTTAAACGGAGATCGGCGGATTGATATTAGAGACTTTTCAATCTTACTTTACTACTATGGGCGGCGAGATAAATCTGTCGCGCGTTCCGATTTTAACGGCGATGGTACGGTCAGTATGGCTGATGTTTCTATTCTTCTCTACTATTGGACTACATAGCGGTTTTTTCCCCACATCCTTTTGGGTAAAAAGGTATATAATAAGAAGAACCACCTCCACGTATGATAATCAAAAATAAGGTCTTATTTCTTTCGTTGTTTCCCGCGTTCATTCTTATGATATGGGGGTTTTTTTTCTTTTTTCCACATGTGGTCTTGGCGCAGGGAAGAGGAACGGCCTCTGTTTTTTTGGGCCCTTCAAGCGGGAGTTTTTCTGTTGGGAGCACGTTCACTGTTTCCTTATATCTTGACACTGGCAATCAGTTTGTGAATGCCCTTGAGATAAATCTCAGTTTCCCGCCGGATAAGCTACAAGTTGTTTCGCCGACTACCATTGCAAAGTCGTTCATCGATATTTGGGCGTCACCGCCGTCATATTCAAATAGGAATGGCACGCTTAACTTTCAAGGGGGCATCCACAATCCCGGAATCAATACCGAGTCGGGGGTTATTTCAACAATTACCTTTCGAGTGATGAATGTTGGAGTGGCGCCGATAAAAATTCTGGACACTTCGCATGTGTTTCTCGCTGACGGGCTCGCTACCGATATTTTGACGAAAAAGGCGAGCGGGCTGTATTACCTTACTGTTCCACCACCTGCGGGTCCTTCGGTAACCTCTCCCACCAACCCGAATCAAGAAAAGTGGTATGATATCGATCATGTTGTATTGCGGTGGGATGGTCCTAGGGATGTTTCGGGATATAGTTATCTTTTAAGTAGCACTATAAACGATGATCCGGATAATGTTTCAGAGGGTCCCAACGCAGTTGCCACGTATGATGATCTTCCGGATGGCGTTCACTATTTCCACATTAAGTCGCTTCAAAGCGGCATCTGGGGAGGAATTACCCACTATGCCATAAAGATAGATCGTACTTCTCCGGCGAAATTTGGCATTCAAATTGCCCCAAGTAAAAAAACTGCAAGCAGAAATCCGGTTATCAACTTTGAAACTACAGATTCCATTTCTGGAATGGATCACTATGAGCTTAAGGTGTTGAGCGCTAAAATCGCATCAAATTTTGGTCAGGAGTTTTTCATAGAAGCCGCCTCCCCCTATTCCGAGTCGCTTGACTTGGGAAGATACCAGATTATCGTAAGAGCCTATGATGAGGCGGGTAATTTTCAAGAAGCTAAAGAGGATCTGGAAATTGCGAATACTCTTGTTCAAATATTAGACGGAAAGGGCATTCTCTTGGCGGGCGGATATTTTTTCCCCTGGCCCTATGTTGTTTTATTTGGTTTTTTGCTTCTTGTTGCGCTCGGGTATGCGGTCCGCGTTTTATGGCGGTGGCATCGAAAAGTCGAGCATACGTTCGAAACAGTGGAACAAATTGGGATAGTACAAAAATAATGAAGGAGAAAATTCTCGGTACTAAAATTAGATTTTCGTTATTACTTTTTTGTTTTCTTGCCATTTTTTTCCTTTGGGGAACTAATTTTTCGATGGGTGCGACATCTAAGCTTTACATTGATATCCCCGCGACAATTTCCGTAGATTCTGAATTCGAGGCAAACGTTTTTATTGATTCCGATATTTCGCTCAATGCATATAACATCGTAGTTGCTTACTCTCCCGACGCCCTTCTTGCGGAAGAAATCAATAACAGCAATTCAATCATCGATGTTTGGCAAAACCAGCCCAATCTGAACAAGCCGGGCGAGATTGAGATTGTCGGAGGGAGCTTACATGAGTTCACGGGGTCTCAAGGAAAGCTTTTGACCATCCGTTTCAAGGCGATTCAAAAAGGCAAAGCGACTCTCGTATTTAAAACAGCTGAGGCCTATATGGCGAACGGGAAAGGAACAAAAACGGATTTAGAACGGGAGAGTGCCTCTCTTTCAATTTCCGAGGGAACTCCTGTTCAAATCACGGAGAAAAAAGATATCAATCCACCAGAGATCAGTTTTTTAGCTTTAGAAGAAGATCCCCTTAATCCGAATCAACAGTTTCTGAGCTTCCTTGTAAGGGATAACGGCTCGGGAGTGAAGGAGGCAATGGCGCGCTATCGCACATGGATTTTTTGGAGCGAGTGGACTCCTGTCGATAATCCCGCGGCGATTCCTTCGAATGCCTGGGCGGTAGGATTTCGGGTTGCCGATAATTTCGAGAATCAAGCCGCTCAAGTAATTTACTACTGGCCGATTTTTCTTAAAAACTTTTTTCCGATTTTGCTTATTGCCGTCGTTCTTTTATTATTTCTTATGTATCGGATAGGAAGAATTCGAAAACAGTCTTGAGTTCCACAAATTAAGAGACATCATAAAGGAAGACCGTGAACATTGTAAAAAAAAATTGTGCCAATTTTATTTTTATCCCCGCTGGAGTTACCTTTCTCTTCTTCGTTTTTTTTAGTTCGCATGCCCAATCGTCTCCCGCGTCGTTATTCGTCGGACCAAGTTCCGGAACATACGTTGTTGGCAGTACGTTTACGGTTTCCATTTTTGTCAATACAAACAGCCAGAGCATCAACGCGATCCAAGCCGATTTAAAATTCCCCTCTGATAAACTTCAGGTTGTTTCTCCAAGTGCCGGAAAATCGTTTGTCGGTGTATGGGTTGTCCAACCAACGTACGATAATCGGAAGGGAAGCATAAAATTCCAGGGGGCTATCCCGAATCCGGGCATCAACACGAATGCCGGCCTCATCTCCGAAATAACGTTCCGTGTCGTTTCCGTCGGCACCGCGGTGATTCGCTTCGAGGATACTTCTCGTGTGCTCCTAAACGACGGGAGGGGGACAGACGTTCTTGGACAGACAACGGGGGGCATTTATAATCTTGCGCTTCCGCCTCCGGCCGGCCCTGCGGTAAGTTCTCCAACGCATTCCGACCAGGAAAAGTGGTATTCGAATCGGAATGTCGGTCTTCAATGGGGGAGCGATGAGCCCGTGCAAGGATACAGCTACGTAGTGAATAACCAGCCCATCGACATCCCCGACGATATTTCCGAAGGACAAAAAACAACGCAATCGTATAAAAATCTCTCCGATGACATCTATTATTTTCATATCAAGGCTCTGCGGAGCGGCAGCTGGGGAGGCGTTACCCATTATTCGCTGAAGATCGACGGGACGCCGCCCGCGCATTTCACCATTGAAATAAATCCGAAAGCGCGCACCGTCACTCGAAAGCCGGTCATAAATTTTCAGACGACGGACGCGCTTTCGGGACTCGACCATTATGAGTTGAAGATCGTCGGACTCACCCTTCCCGAAGGAGAAAATATCGAAAATCGCACTGCGCAAAATTTTTTTATCGAGGCAAATAGCCCGTATATCCCCGAACTTTCGCTTGGCGAATACGACGTCTTCGTTCGCGCGTTTGACAAGGCGGGAAACTATGTCCAGGAAATACAGCGTTTGGTAATTACAACGTCGTTTTTTAGCGTTGTGCAAACCAAAGGACTCACGCTATGGGGAAATTTTGTGCTTCCCTGGGCGGTCGTATGGGGAATAGGGATACTCGCGATTATTTTCGCCGTATTCCTTGTTTACCGGTCTTATCGACGCCATACGCGCGTGGATGCAAAACATCGCGCCGGGGAACTGCCCGAAGAAATACGAAAGAAGCTTGAGGAGCTCACATCGCTTCGGGAAAAGTACAAAGGAATTTTTATTTTCTTTCTTTACTTCGGTATCTCGTTCGTTATTCCGCTTGCGGGAGTGTATGCCCAAAACGCGAATAACCTCGAATCCCCGCCGATTATCACGCAGGTTTCAAAAAATATTACCAATCGTGAGATTTTCTACGTCGGGGGCGTGGCGGTGATTCCCAACAGCCAGATCGTTCTTTATCTTCAAAATTACGAGAGCGGCGAAACCGTAAGCATGAACGTAACCGCAGACAAAAACGGAGAGTGGTTTTACACGCATTCGAAGCTTCTTTCCGCCGGCATATATTCGCTGTGGGCGCAAGCGAGGGTAGGGGAAGTGCAAAGCCCTCCGAGCCCGCAGATTCGGCTTACGGTGTCCGCGGCGGCGCTACAGCTTGGAACCTCGCGCTTAAGCTATGAAGCGGTGTACTTTATGATCGCGCTTGCGCTTCTTCTTGTGCTTCTTATCCTTATCTGCTTCGCACTGTATCATCGGCGACAGGCAAAGAAAAAACACCGGAAATTACTCGAAGACATACGAGAAGCCGAAGAATCGATCAAGCGGGGATTTGCCGTTCTCTCCCGCGATATCCGCGCCGAACTTTTGCTCATCCAAAAGGCGAAAGAGTCGGGTTCTTTTTCCGAACGGGAACGGTCCCAAGAAGAAAAAATTCTCCGAGATCTCGAAATCGTCGAAAAGTATATCGGAAAAGAGATTTGGGAAATCGAGCGCGAAGCGTAATTTATAGTCCTCGAAATGGTTCCGGTTTTTTGCCTTCTCGCTGTACGGTAAGGAGTTTTAATTTTTTTCCTTCGAGCATTGCTTCAAGTAATTTAATGCGTCCCCCCTCCCGCATGGTGTACACTCCCGGCTCGGGGTTCAGCGCGCGGATCTTCCGCTCGACTTGAGACGCAAGAATTTCCTCTCCTGATTCGGCGCGTTCCAACACTTCAATAGGCACATACCCGTCCTCGGAGGAAAATTTTTTCGTCGTTGTTGCGTTCGTTTCGTCTTGAATCATCAGATGAATTTCTCCTTTTTCCCACCGAGGGAGAGTGTCAACCAAAAGATCGCCCGAGGCGAGAGCGAGTGTATGAGCGAGAATTCGATAGCTTTGCCCCCCCACCGGAAGCCGTTTTTGCGCCAAGATCGGCCCATGGTCGGCTTTTGAGTCTAAAAGGAAGAGCGTAACCCCCGTTTCATCCAATCCGTGAAGAATAGCGCTCTGGATAGGCGTTGTTCCTCTCAATTTGGGAAGAAGCGAGGGATGGACGCCGATTGCTTTTTTTGGCGGGAGATCAATAAGCGCTTGCGGAAGAATTTTTGCGTATGCCGCGACGATAAAAAATTCAGGGTTTATCTCTTGAATTTTTTCGATAAATTTCCCGTCAATCTTCTCGGGTTGAAGAACGGGAATATTCCATTCGAGCGCTACGCGCTTTGATGGCGGGGGAGTGATGATTTTTTTTCTCCCGAACGGCCGGTCGGGATTCGTAACAACTGCCACGGGCGGAAATCCCGCCACGCAAAGCGCTTTAAGGATAATCGCGGCAAATTCCGGCGTGCCGAAGAATATATAACGCATTTCTATCGAGTAGCTTTGTTTTTTGCCGCAATACGATCGGAGGCAGAAACTTCATAGAGTTCCTTTGCCTTATCAATAAATAACACGCCGTTTAAGTGATCAACTTCGTGTTGAAAAACGTGCGCGAGAAGCCCCCACGCCTTAATCTTCACCGACCTACCGTTTTTATCAAAACCGCTTAACGTGACACGCTCATAGCGTTCTACTTTTCCGTATACACCCGGCACGCTTAAACAACCCTCCTCAAGCAATAATTTTTCGCCGCCAGTTTTCTCGATGCGCGGGTTAAAAAGCGAGTAGAATTTTAAACTTCCACTCGGATCGGGAACTTGCGCTACGAAAACTCTCATCGTAAGACCTATTTGATTCGCCGCAAGTCCTACGCCATTCGCTTCCTTCATTGTTTCTCGCATAGTTTTTACCAATTCTTGAACTTCTTTATGATATTTAGGAAATTCAAAAACGTTGGTTTTCTCTCGCAAGAACCGCTCCTCTTTTTTATTTTTAATCGTCCAAATTTTACTTGGCATTTTTTTTCGATTCGTCCATGATGATTCGCATAAAATACGCGCCTTTATTTTTTACGTTCGGGTTTTCGGAAACCTCTTTCGCTTTACGCAGTAAATCACGGCTATCCCGTTCTTTCGCGAGTTTAATATAAAGCGCCTTGTGACTCAGATCGTGAAGCGCCTCCGCAATCTCAAGCCCGATAAGCTGAAACTCCTTGTATACCTTTGATTCAAGCCTTCTTTCTTGAAGTTTTTTGAGATATCCCTCGTTACCTTGCATGCTCTTATTCTATACCATTTCTTTATTTTACAAAGGCGCGATTGTGACGTACAATACTATAAATATGAGCCCACTTTCAAAACGTCGAGTGATCCTTGTCGCTTCGTGGACACTGCTTATCGGATTTTTTTCAATAAGTGTTTTTTCGTTCGGGTATCAAATCGGAAGGAGTATACCCGAAACAATTACGGTAAAAGGAGTCGCAAATATCGAAGAGGGGAAACCGTCAAACACTTCGGACTTCAGTTTATTCTGGGAAGTTTGGAACCTTGTTGATGATAAATACTTGAAGAACAAAGAAGTAACCGCTGAACAAAAGACCCGAGGAGCGATTCAGGGCCTCATAAGTTCATTGCAAGATCCTTATTCCCAATTTTTTTCTCCCGATAACGCCAAAAAGTTTCAAGAAGACATACGCGGCAATTTTGGAGGCATCGGAGCAGAAATCGGTATTCGTAACGAAATTCTGACCGTCGTTTCTCCCCTTAAGAACACACCGGCAATCCGCGCGGGATTAATGGCGGGAGATCTTATTTTAAAAATCGATGGCGACATTACGGACGGTCTCGGGGTGGAAGAAGCGGTTAATCTCATACGAGGACCGGAGGGTAGCACTATAACACTTCTTGTATTACGCAAAGAGTGGAAAGAGCCTAAAGAATTCAAGATAGTTCGCAGTAGAATTATCGTTCCAACACTGGATTTTGAGATGAAAGATAGCTTTGCCTATATCCAGCTCCACAGTTTTAATGCCGTCGCGCTTCCGCAATTCGCGCAGGCGGTAAGCAATGCCCGGGCGGCAAAGGCAAAAGGCATTATTCTTGATCTACGAAACAACCCCGGAGGATTTCTTTCGGTCGCGGTTGACCTCGCCGGATGGTTTTTGGAGCCGGGAACACTCGTGGTAAGCGAAGAGGGGCCTCGCGGACCGACTGATGTCTTTAAGGCTGACGGAAACGGAACGCTCGTAAAAATGCCGACGGTCATTCTTATTAATGAAGGTTCCGCTTCGGCGTCGGAAATTTTAGCGGGCGCCCTCCACGACAACCGCAAGATCAAGCTTATCGGAGAAAAAACATTCGGGAAAGGTGTGGTTCAAGAAATAGAAGAACTGCGGGACGGTTCTTCGGTTAAAATTACCGTTGCCCACTGGGTTTTGCCGAGCGGAAAAATATTGGAAGAAGAGGGGATTGCTCCGGACGTTCCCGTCAAACTATCCGAAGAAGACATAAAGAATAAGCGCGATCCGCAGCTTGAAAAAGCGATCGAACTTTTAAGAAAAGAAATTTCCGTTTTAGGATTATGAAGGTAATTTTACTTTGCGATATCAAAGGACTGGGGAATAAATACGACACGAAAGAAGTCTCGGACGGTCACGCCAAAAACTTTTTGATTCCGCGAGGATTAGTAAAACCGGCAACGCCGGGAGCCACAAAAGAGCTTACAAACCTGAAAGCAAAACTTGAAAAAGAAGGCGGGGAAACAAAAAAACATCTTCTCGCGCTTGCCGAACGGCTCAAGGAGCGTTCAATCACATTCTTCGTAAAAACAAACGCAGAAGGGAAAACATTCGGATCGATCACAAAAGATATGATCTTAAAATCACTGCGCGAGAATAAGCTCATCACCACGGAACGGATAGATGCGAAAATCGATCACCCTCTTAAAGAATTGGGTGAGCACAAGATCGAATTGGATCTTAAAAAAGACGTAAAAGCTACGCTTCTCGTTATATTACAGCAACAACCGTAGCCTCCCGTCGTCTGCCGTCAAACCTTATTTTTATTCTTGAAGAAAACTTTATTACGCCGCCTTTTTTCGCGTATAACGTGTCATCGCCGGCGCGAACAACATTCGTACCGGGAAGATATCTCGTCCCGCGCTGTCGAAGAATAATTTGACCGGCCTTGATCGGCTGTCCGTCTTGGAGTTTTATGCCGAGTCGTTTGGAGCGCGAGTCGCGTCCTAATTTAGTTGAACCACCTGATTGAGTATGTGCCATGCCTTAATTCTATAGATTTGAGAGAAACTGTCAAATCTATCTAGAATTAAGAGCACCGAGCACATAAAATTTTATGTGCTCGGTGATTGTTCGCTTTCTCTTTTAAGTATAGTAATATAAGTGTAAAGTTCACAATCATGTCAACCCAGCAAAAGCTTATTTTGGATATTGAAACGATCGGAGAGGATTTTGACGCATTGGATAAGGCGACTAAAGAAAATCTTACCCGCTGGATTAAGAAAGAATCCGACGACGAGGAAGAGTACAAATTAGCTCTCGAAGACCTGAAAAGCGGCCTTGGGTTTTCGCCTTTAACGGGACAGATCGTTGCGATCGGCATGCTCGATTATTACAAAAATGAGGGCGCTGTGTATTATCAATCCCCGGGTCAAAAAACAGAAGAAACAAAAGAAGACGGCGTTACCTTTAAGCCGATGACAGAAGAGGAGATGTTGAAGCGTTTTTGGGAAGCCGCGCAGCACTATCAGGTCTTTATCACCTTTAACGGAAGGGGATTCGATATTCCGTTTTTGATGATTCGTTCGGCAATTTTTGGTATTCGACCGACCAAAGACCTTATGCGCGGACGGTATCTCTATCAGCATAATCCCGAAGCGCTTCATATTGATCTTCTGGAACAACTTTCGTTCTATGGGGCGACTCGACGGAAGGGGAGCTTGCACCTCTGGGCGCGGGCATTCGGAATAGAAAGCCCTAAGGTGAGCGGCGTAACAGGAGACGATGTAGGACCACTTTTTAAGAAGAAGAAATACTTAGAAATAGCGAAGTATAACGTGGGCGACCTGCGCGCCACCCGCGCGCTTTACGAAAAATGGGAAAATTACTTGCAGTTCTAGGGCATAGATCAAAAATCAAATATCAAAGTTCAAAATTACAATTTAAAGTTAAAAAATGAAAATTAGGGATTATGTAGTGATGCATAAGAGGGAGATTGTTTTTACTCTGATTATCTTTCTAGTCGCCACCTTAAGCTTTGGACTTGGCTATTTGGCGAACCGTGAATTCAATCACGCGCCGATTATTATTGAGAAAAACGATTAACTAAGTTGCCTTGTACCCTAACTCCTCAATACCTTTGATAATTTGTTCTTTGGTAACCTTCGAGGAGTCGAACTCAAAGACTCCTTTTTTACCTTCATAATCAACATTCACGGATTTCACCCCATCCATTCCGGAGACGAGCATCTGAATTCCAATCGCGCAGGAGCCGCAATGCATTCCTGATATATTTAATGTGATTTTCTCCATGTAAAAATTATATCAGGAATGCATTGCGGGCAAAAGGGGGTCGGGGAAAAGGTTAGTTTTCCCCGTGTAGGAATGAGTCCTGAGCGAAGTCGAAGGACGAATTCAAAACCGAGGGTTTTGAAGGAGCGAGTTGCTGTATAGCGACGAGCGACCCAAAGTGCATACCCGTGATATTTAATGTTATTTTTTCCATACATTTATTTTACCACACTTATTGATCTCTCAATTGGCGGAGTATAACGCCGCAAAAGCAGGGAGTTCAAAACGACTGAAATGGAACTCAACGCCATCGCGAACCCCGCGATTTCCGGACGAAGCGTTGCCTGTGAGAGATTAAGGAATACTTGTCCTGCCTGCCCGCCCATAGCGCTTACCGTATTTAATACCCAGGGCGCGGCAACCCCAAGCGAGCTTTGGGTCACAAGAAGGTGGATACCTCCGGCGACGGGAATCGCGACTACATTATAGACGAACGCCCAGAAGAGATTACCCCAGACTTTTTTGATTGTTTTTCCCGACAGCTGTATCGCGGTTACGACATCGCGGAGATCGTCCTTGACTAAAATAATTTCTCCCGTCGCGATCGCAACATCCGTGCCGGAACCAATCGCAATACCCAAATCCGACTGCGCGAGAGCAGGGGAGTCATTGATGCCGTCGCCCACCATAGCCACTTTTTTACTTCCCGATTTCACGCCATTCGTCGTTGAATCTTTTCCTTCTTGTATGCTTTTAATGAGCTGTGCTTTGTCCTGCGGCAGAACTTGCGCGTAAAACCTGTCAATGCCTATCTGTTTTGAAATCGCTTCGGCGGTTTTTGGGTTATCACCGGTTATCATGATGACCTCTTTCCCCATCTTTTTTAACTCTCGAATGGCTTCTTGAGCATAAGGCTTTAGGGTGTCGGCAAGTGCCAAAATGGCTATAATCTTCTTCCCATATGCCGCGAAAACGACTGTTTTTGCCTCACCCTGAAGCTTTTGGACTTCCGTCGCGTACTTATCGGTTTTCATTCCCAAACCCTCTATAAAGGCCTGATTTCCAACGAAAGCGGCCTTTTTTTCTACTGTTCCTTTAACACCCAATCCCGCGACGGCTTCGAAATTAGAAACTTTGGGAAGATTTTTTTCACCAAGCTCTTGCTTTGCTTTTTCGGCGATTGCCCGAGCGAGTGGATGTTCGGATCCCATTTCAAGTGCCCCAATAACGGCTAACGCTTTTTTATGATCAACGCTTGGATCGAGAAGTATAAACTCCGTTACCGTCGGTTTTCCGATCGTAAGCGTGCCGGTTTTGTCAAAGGCGATGGCATCAATTTGGTAGGCCTTCTCAAGCGCCTCGCCACCCTTCAAAATAATGCCGAATTTTGTCGCGCGGCCGATGCCAACCATCAAAGCGGTGGGAGTCGCAAGTCCCATCGCGCACGGACAGGAAATCACGAGCACGGCTATCGTGCGGATCAATCCCGCGCGAAAGGGAAGTCCCGCCACGAAATACCAACCGACAAATACAAAAATAGAAATGACGACTACCGCGGGAACAAAATATTCGGAAATTTTATCCACCAGGTCTTGGATATGCGCCTTCGATGCTTGCGCTTCTTCAACCATTTGGACAATTTGCGAGAGGAGGGTATTTTTCCCGACTTTTGTAACCCTAAATTTTAGAAGTCCTTCCTGATTAATGGTCGCGCCAATTACTTCGTCGCCCACGGTCTTCGTAACCGGATATGATTCACCGGTTACCACCTTTTCGTCTATATGGCTTTTTCCCTCAATGATTATGCCATCAACAGGAATCTTTTCGCCCGGACGAACCACAACGATGTCGCCTTCTTTGAGTTGGTCGATGGGAACCAATATCTCCTGTCCATCACGCAAGACATGCGCGTCTTTCGCTTCAAGTTTCAGAAGTTCTTTGATCGCACTCGATGCCCTGCCTTTCGCGACCGCCTCAAAATAGCGGCCTAAGAGAATAAATGCAAGAAGGGCGGCGGAGGACTCCCAGAACGGATGGTCGATGTTGAAGAAAAGAAACCCTATCGTTGAGTAAAGATACGCCGCGGAAGTTCCGAGAGCCACCAGTACATCCATATTCGCGGATCCCACGCGAATCGAAGTGAATGAATTCTTATAGAAAGACCAGCCGATAATAAACTGGATGGGTGTCGAGAGGACCCAGTAAATGTAGTTCAGATCGATGCCATAGATCGCGTGCACATGTTTCAAATTGAACATATGCAGCGCCATGTAATAGATGATAATCGGGAGAGCGAGCGCAAATGCGGCGATAACGCGCCGCTGTGCCTCTTTGATAATGCGTCTGTCTTTCGCCTCTTCTTCCTCGGGAGTGGCGGATGCCTCGTCGGGACGGATCAAGTCATAGCCAAGTTTATGAATAAACTCATCTATTTTTTCAAGCGAGATCTTTGACTCATCAAATTCAATAGACGTTTTCTCCGCGCCGTAGCTCGTTTTGATCGAAGTGATGCCTTCCTGCTTGCCGATCAGTTTGTCGATCAGCACCGAGCAGGAAGCGCAATGCATTCCCTTTACTTTAAGAACATACTTGGCCATAAAAATTGGATCTTATAAATTGATATCTAACTCGCCTTTAATATGAATCCCGTTTGTATCCGTCGGCAGGGGATTCTTATCTTCCCTCACTAAATCGCGCACCTTAATCGTGCCTATCATATCAAAGTGCGTCCGTTTCACACCATGAACTTCGCCCTCGCCGCAAGGAACAGAACAGTAGAAAGGAAAATCTCCTGCTTGGGTTGTCACGAATTCTATTTTAATGGTTTGATTTGCCGGCATTCGTTGAGAAACCCCGAGAGCATCAATCGCGATACCGTGGTCATAGTCGTCTTCATTTACCACCGTCATGATAATTTTATCGCCACGATTCACCTCTATGTTTTCGGGTGTAAAACGCCACTCGTCTTTTTCTGCCGTAACGGTAAATTCTTTAACCTCGCCCGTCGTGACGGGCTCGGAACTCGCCGGCCGGAGAAATACCTTATACGAAACACCCCCCGCAATAATAAGAAAACCGACCAATCCCAAAATAAAATATTTATTCATTTTCTATGGAGTTGGCTTACTGTTTTTTCAAGTCAAGCGGAACCGTGATAAATTTTTTTACCACCCAGCTCAAAATTAAGATCGCGGCGATAGAAACGAGCAAATTTCGCCACCACGGAGAAATCCCTTCCGGTTTTTTCTCCTGCGCTTTTGAAACGTTTATCCAAAATTCCGCGACCAAAGCGTCGTCTACGGAAAGCGTGGCATCCGCCGGACGGAATTGGGCAAACATCTTATAAAATCCCTCTTTCGCAAACGGTACCGTAAAACCGACATGATCTTGCGGCACACTTTCCTCACCGCCGTTGGCACGCGCGACAGGCACAAGAGAACTATGGCCATGGCCGTCGTCCATTTGCATCCCTCCATGATCATTGGGATGTGTATGAATAAATTGCGCAAGGTCTTCGGAAATAACCGATAGATGCATCTTCGCTCCAAGAAAATCACCTAATACAACTCCATTCCCCGTAAGGGTTTTGATCGAGAAATCAATATGATTATTCTCTCCCACGGAGAGCCCATCGTGGTAATCGATCGCAACTTGGTATTTGTCTCCAACAATTTGATTCGTAGTTATTTCTTTTGCAAGCTCCGATGTGGGTCCCTCGCCACTTACCGTAAGGATCGGATGTCCATAAACAAGGTTTACATCTTGGTAATTTATCTCCGACCATATCTTATAATCTCCGGGCTTGTCGAATACGTAAACAGTTTTTAAGTAAGCGGAAGTCTCTTGCGGCGCAACCGGATGAATATGGAGAAACTCATTGAGATCACGGCGCACGCCAATCACGTGCATTTTTTTCGTATGCTGGACTCCGAGGTCTGATTCCGGAATCGGGGTGCCTTTTGGCTTTTCATTCACATAGAAATCGAACTTCACCTCCTCGCCGACCGTCGGCGACTCCGGCGTCGCGTTGAAATTCACCGCCACACCCTCTTGTTCTTCTCCATATTTTTCCCTATATTCGTCCGGACTCAATTCTTCTTGGTAGTGTGTGGTATGCCCTGTGCGGTCAATAGACATCATATCCATCGTTCCGCTCGCGTGGTTTTCCATCATTATACCAGGAGAACTCCTTGGCGCAGGATCATGATGATCAGTTTCCATTGTGGCATTTTGGAGAAAACGGTTCGGAAGGATGTATCCAAAAACCAACACGAGAATCAAGGAAATCGTGACGAAGTTCCAAAAAAGATAGGGGAGTGTTTTTTGCTCGCTTTGTTTTTCCGGTGACTCCGTCATAGCGGCAATATTTTTTTTCTTCTTATAGTAATACCAGAAAAAGGGGAGTACCCAGAGGAATAAAAGCGTCCAGGTTCCGAGCGGAAGCGGCAGGCCAAAAAGACCGGTGTTATCTGCCGGTGGCAAACCGTGTTGGTGAACGCTTGCCGCGCCAAGGTTCTTCGCGATGATATTCAGATAGTGTTCTTCGCCCGTTAATTCCTCGAGATAAGTATGCTGGCCGGATGTGACCCACCAATCATGCGAGAAGAGCCCGAGCACGAGAATAAATGCCGCAACAAAAACCATTCCCCAACCGGTTGCGCGCGCAATTTTTTCCTTATGTTTTACGAGACTACTTAGCGCGTTCACGCCCAAGATTCCTAAAATTGCCAAAAAGATAAGCGGCAAAATTCTTCCGGTCGCATGGACAAAAAAGAGAAGCCAGCCGTAAAAAACATCTCCGGAAACGGCAATTCTTGTAAGTATCACTGGCGTTGCCGGATGCGGGCACCCAACACCCACATTTCCCAAAAAAAGTCCAAGAAGAAGCGCCTTAAAAATATCTTGTTGTTTTTGGATAAATCCCGGAAAAGCCCCACTATAGGAGGGCATCCGAAACTTCACGAGGCCAAGTTCGCCTAATGCAAAGAGGTACGCGAATGCTCCCGCGATAAAATAGAGCCAATTTTTTACAACCTCAAGCGGCGCCCCTAAAGAACCAATCGCGACTTTACCGATTATCGCCGCGATTATTCCATACATGCTTAACGTAACCGCTACGCCAAGTCCAAACGCGATCGCGATCATAAAACCCCTGATCGGTCCTTTTCCCATGGAAAGCGGGACGATCACAAATGCTAAGGGGAGCGTGCAGGGGAGTACGATCATCGAAAGCCCCGCCGCGAAACTGAACAAGTACCATCCGAAACCCACCGGCGAAGCCGAGCCACTGCCTAAGAAAAACCAAACAAGCCCGAAAACTATAATAGCGAGAATGGCGAAAAGAGCGCCTATCAAAAATTTTCGCGAGCCGGATTCTTCGTTCATTGAATAGTTGCCTTGGATCTATCTCTAAATATTATAGCAAGCGCGATTAATCCACCCAAGAGGCCAATATCTCGAAAGGTAATGGAGTCAATGCCGGTTTTCCCCAAGAATAAAATGCCCGCCATCTCGAAGGAGGCAAGGAGAGCGATATATTTCAAAAAAACGGGTTTTAAAAACCACGCGAGGAATGCGAGCGCGAAAATAATTTCGCCGACTCCTTGGATTCTCATGTACGTTTCAATCGGCATAAATTGCGTTATGAAATTGTTGAACCAGATTGGCACTGCCCACGTCCAGCTTTTGGGATTTTGGATAATATCAACTCCCGAATACAAATACATCCACGCAAAAAAAATACGGAGAACCCATTCTGCCGAAATTTTTTGCAAAAATTTCATAAGTGTAAAGTGCAAAAATCAAAAATCAAAGTGACACTAAAAAGATTTTTAGGTTTTGACTTGTTATTTTGCATTTTGATATTTGATTTTTAATTTTTTTCTGATAATTCTTTCAACTTCGCCACAAATTTATCCTTGTTAATTCCGCCTGTGGAAAAAACTTCGTCGTTTATAACGATCCCCGGCGAGGCGAAAATCATATGTTTACGAACAAGATCCGTTCCTTCGGGAGTTGTGATGTCGATTTTTTTATATTCCACGTTCGGAAAATCCTTTTCGATCGAATGCCAAAAGCGCTCAAACTCGGCGCAGTGCACGCATCCCGGAGCCGAAAGCTCTTGTAGAGTAATTTTCATAAAACCGCTTACTACAAAGTATACCAAATCAGACTTTTCTTGCGAAAAACTAAATTTATTGTAATAATAAGACCAGCAAATCATCCGTTATAATCACTTGCCTTACGGGAGGAGGGGAGATGGTAAAAGCTATGGTGCTTAGCGAACATGGGATCAAGCTCATTGTGACGAATATCGTGGGCGGGGATCGGACAAAAATCCCCAATGGAGTTGTCGGATTCCATGATGTTTGCGGCGGGAGTTTTGTCCACCAAGATATTTCCGAGACATATTCGGAGCTCTTCTGCCGAAAGTGCCGCTTTCGGAAGGAATTCCCCAATACCATAAAGACATTAGGTCAGCTTCGCCGGCACCTTCTTCTTGTTTTGAGCATGTCATCTACAGCCCCTGCGTCATAGGGGCTTTTTTTTAAAAAAATAAAGGCCAGTTCTTTAGGTGAACTGGCAAGCCTTGTTATGGATGTTAACTATCCGCATCCCACGGGGATTCTTCCGCGACGAAACGGAGATGTTCCGCCTCATTTCCGTCACGCGCAATTGAAATCTTTTTGATGGGGAATTGGGAAACCTTTATGCCATTCCTTGCCAAATAGTTGAGGCACCCGTTCACCTCAAATAAAGAATCAGAGCCGTTTACGGGAAGATTCACAACACAGAAAAAAGCCGGATCGTCGTTTTCGGCGAGAGCGAACTCTCCCGCACTCACTTTGATCGGCGCAAGGTGAAGGATGTCACCACCGCCCATTTTAATCCGAAGCACCAGATCGTTCTCATTCGAGATCTCCGCGAGTGTGATTTTTTGAACATCAACCGAATTCTTTGTGAACTCCATGCGGCACCTCCCTCATGAGAATCGAACGGTGTATTTTTAAACCTTCCCCAAAACGCGACAACGAAACGATACTAATACTAGTTGTATCATAAATACCCGACCTTCTTCAACCAATAGTCATTTTCCCATTCCCACAATTTCTTCGCGCCAAGAAACGCCTCAAAGTCGTTTTGCCAGTAGGGGAATTCCTGCAGTTCCACCACGCCCACCGTTTCACCCCAGCTGTGTTCACGAACCGAACAAAGACCGCCTCCAAAACCATTTTTTATCTTTTCACGGCCACCTTTTGTACGGAGTGTCGTACTGCAATTCATACAACGCTGAATCTGATCGATACGCAATATCCAACGGGTTTGAAGGTGTCGAAAATCTCCTTTTAGTGCTTCCATGTAAGCCGCGGTTTGAAGATTATAATCGCGATAAATGCCCTGTGAAGTTTTGATATCCAAAACGCCGAATTTCCCGTCAATGAGCGCCAAAGCGTCGATGGTTCCCGCGTAACGATGATCGGTATGAAAAATTCTGCGCTCCACCCATTCCGGCGCGCTCTGAATATTGCGCTCTTCGAAAAATATTCGAAAAGCGTCTATAGAGGGTTTTATGGAAAGGTCAACTTCGGGATCCTTGCCCAAAAGAATTGCTTCAGCGGCTTCGTGCACCAGCGTTCCTTCCGCCGCAGATTTTTCGGTAACATTCTGCGCCGCTCTAAAATTCACCGCCTCACCATAAAAACGTAAAAGCGCGGGTTTCGCTTTTATGGAGATGATTTTTGTTACGCGAGGATACCAAACTCCGTCTATGATATATCCGCTCGATTCTTTAAAACTCCCAATATCCTTATAGCTGTCAAACATATCGGTCCATTATAGCCCACAACGCGGGGAGAGTGCTATGGGCGTCTGAGAAGAGAAGATGTATGAGATACGATATCTCCCGCGCCCATCATTACGATAACCTTCGAGCGAAGAGGGGAAGGGAGTGTATGGATTTTTTTCTTCAGATCACGCGGATTTGCGAGATAAAAAATAAGCTTATGCGGGTGTCGTTTTTGGATTGCGGCAACGAGCGCCCGCGCGTTAAAACGTGAAGACGGCTCATCCCGTCCCGCGACTTGATAGCTCGGAAAAATCAACACCTCATCGGCATCGGAAAATGAATCTTGGAACTCACGGAAAAGCGCTTGGAGACGTTTTGCCTGATGCGGTTGGAAAACACAGAGTAATTTTTTCTTCGGGTATTTTTCCTTGAACGCCTTGAGGGTTGCCTTGATCTCCGTCGGATGGTGCGCGTAATCGTCGAATATAAGGGCGCCGTCGTATTTCCCCTTATATTCAAATCGGCGCCACGCCCCGCGATACGCGCCGATAGTTTTTAAAGCGACGGCCTTTTTTATCCCCAAGCATCGGATGGCGACCGTACACGCCGCGAGCGCGTTTGAAACATTATGCTCGCCGGGAATATTTATTATTTTTTTAATTTCTCGTACAAGAGCCTTATCCTCTTGTATCGAAAACCAAATAACCCGAAGATTATTTTGAGTGGCAATCTTTTTAATCTCGGGAGAAAGCGAACGGACATTGCGGTCATCGCGGTTTAAGACGAGAAATCCTTCCGGTTTCGTATTTTTTAAAAATTGCAGAAAAGATTTTTTAACTGCATTCAGATCTTTATAAAAATCCAAATGTTCGCGATCAATGTTCGTGACAATCGCGATAAAAGGGGAGTAGTGCAAAAACGCAGCTTTCCACTCGTCTGCCTCAAGTACAAGTACATTGCTCTTTCCGGAGAGAAAATTCTTTCCTCTTAATTCTTTAAGTTTCGTGCCGACGATAATCGTAGGATTCATCCCCGCGCGAATAACAATAAGACCCAGCAATGAGGTCGTAGTGCTTTTGCCGTGGCTTCCGGCAACCGCAATAGTTTTATACGGTTTTGTCAAACATCCGATCGTTTCCGCATAACTCATCGGTTTTATTCCAAACTTTCTTGCCTCCCTTAATTCGGGGTTATCGGGCTTGATAGCGCTACTATAAATCACCATACTGGTCGGCTTTGCCTTAGGTTCAAGGAGGTGAGCAGGCAGGTTGCTCTTTTTGTGCCCAATTTTAACCTTTACGCCTTCTTTACGGAGTTCCTTCAGTATTTCACTATCCGCAAGATCGGACCCCGATACAGCCCAGTTTTTTGCCAAAAACCAACGCGCTAAGGCACTCATTCCGATACCTCCAATACCAACAAAATGAACGTGGAGCTTCTTTGTCATAAGAAAATGGGGGATAGGAAATAAGGGAGGTTTTTAATAATCACACCTGTCGCACAAGGTATATTTCCCGACAGTAAATATGTAAACATACCTATGACGTATCTTACGTCAATCTATGCGACATATACACCGCCGTTGTCTCGTCCAAGGCATCAAGATATTTAAACGGACTTGTATCGTTGCCGTTGGGACTTGGTCCGCAACCGTTTTTATTTTTCATCGAAAAGTTTTTTTCTTCAAATACCGAAAAGTGCAGATGCGGCGCCGTTTCGAAGCCCGTTGTTCCCACAAGACCGATTACCTGTCCATGCTTTAAAGCATCTCCTTGTTTCACCTTAATCGTGCCAAGATGCGCATATAACAAAAACATGTCTTTATTCTTATCCTTCACGATAACAAATTTCCCGTAACCCTTACGAAAGCAGAATTTGTCCTGATCTCCAATCGCAAACACGTCGCCGTCGCTTGCGGAAATGATGGGAGAACCGTTTCGGGATGCAATATCTATCCCGTTGTGCCAACCTCCGGGATACCGAAGCATCGAAAACGGCGTCTTGCCGTATCCCTGAGAAATATGGTTTTTCACATCAGAGGAAAAAAAATTAAAATCTATCGAGGCGAGTTCATAATTCCCGGAGCGCCGTAGGGACATATCCGATCTGGACGAAAAAACCGCCCGAAACCCAAGATTAGCGGAGATTAAAACAATAAGCAGAAAAAGAAGAAAAAAATAAAAACGCATAGTTTCCAAAAAGATATACGAGTCCGAAATTACGCCTTCAGTTTACCCCCACACCAGAAAGCCTCGCCTGTGAAGACGGAGATGAATGGTTAAAAAACGCGAAGCGTAAGCCAGAAAGCCATGGGTGTAAACCCGTGGTGTGGGGGTTTACCAGAGAAAAAAGCCATTTAAAAAGATCAATAAAAAGATTAAGGAGCCAGATAACGATCCCTATAATTGCCTTCAGAAATTGCAGGACGCTAATGCCGGTAATTTCCTGAAAACGATGGTCTAGTCCAAGAAAAAATTCACCGATATTCCACGAGGAACTATTTCCCAAACCGCTATCCCCTACGCTAATAGTTGTAACTCCGACCTTACTCAAGCTGTCAAAAAAAGTGTCGAGCGGGGCGGTAATGCCGCGAAAAATATCTTGGACATTTAACTCCGCATTCAACGGGTAGTTTTCCGGTCCAACTCCCAACACGCGGACCGGGAAAAACCCAATGAGTACAAGGAACGCGCAGATCAAAAAATATTTCCTCATCTCTTCTTATTCTGATTGTATCATTTCTTCGTCTAATTATCGCGAAGTCGTTGATGACGGTGTTGATGTAGCCCCAACCGTAGCCGCGGCGGGAACCTCGAGATTCAGATATCCAATGGGATTCAAATCACCTCCAAAGGGCATTAAGCCGCATGTCCGGCTTTGCCCCATGTAAAACGTCGGCTGGGCAAACACGGTAAAGTGAAGATGTGGACCCGTCGCGTAACCGGTTCTCCCGGAATAGCCTACCAGTTCACCGCGTTCCACTTTTTGTCCCTTCTTTACGACTTGCCTCGAAAGATGCGCATAGAGGGTCGTAAGGTTATTGCCGTGATTTATGGCGATATATTTTCCGTATGCCCCGCGATAACAATACGCGTCCTGATCACCGACTCCGACAACTATTCCCGCTTCCGCCGCGATAATCGGAGATCCGACCACCGCTCGAAAATCTATGCCATTATGCAATTTCCCCCGATAAGCGCTCTTCGCAAAATCAGTCGCGCCGTATCTCTGCGTAATCATCGCGACTCCTTCAACCGGAAGGCCTAAAATTCCCGGTTTTGCGACCGGCAATAAGCTTAAGTCGATTTTTGACCGCAACTCCGCGTCAATCGATTCGATTTCATCGGCAATTTCCTGTTGGCGCTTCTGAAGTTCCGTAACCTGTTTTTCATAAACGCTTTCCTTGTTTTTTGTCACCACCAAAAGATTCTGCCGTTCATTTTTTTGGTCCTGAATAATGACTTTTCGATTTTCCAGATCGCGCTGATGCCGATTGGTTTGCGCGCGTTTTTGATCGAACTCCTTGAGTTTTACCGAAAGTTGTTCCTGAAACCGTTTCAGATTCTCCACGTCGACGGTAAGTTTTGAATTCAAATCGTTCAATGCCTGTGCTTCGGCGACCCCGTCCGCCAAACTGTCGCTTCTTAAAAGAATAACAAGAAAATTCGCCTGATCCATTTTTTGAAGCGCTCTCAAAAGCTCAATAATCGCCAAACGTTTTTCCTTGACGGATGTTTGAATATCCTGAACATCAAACGTTAATGTTTGAATTTCAAGATTCAGTTTTTGGACCGTAATCTCGTCGGATTGAATGTTTAACTTCAATTGATTCGTGGTGTACTGAAGACGATCCAATTCTTTTTGTAAGCTTAAGCGATCGGTTTTCGTCTCAGTAAGATTTTTCTGGGTGGTGGTTAACTCCCGATTCACCTGTTCAAGCTCCTTCGCCCGTTCTTCGATTTGGCGTTGTAGTGTCTCACGCAAAAGATCGATAGTGGACGAAACATGACTTTTCGTCGAAGAACTGATCTCTTGGGTTGAAGAAGCCGCATTTGCCACCCCTGCGGATTGCATGTTGAACGGAAGCAAAAGAACGAGAAAGAGCGCCGATATTATTTTTTGCAGTGATTTTTTCATCGATAGTTATGCCTTCAGTTTTTTAAGAGCGATTCGAACACGATCCGTGCTCTCTTCAATGCCGAGAACTCCGATGATATCGAACGGATCCGGAGACGCCGCGCGGCCGGAAACGGCAACGCGGAGCGGCCAAAGGACTCTCCCCTTCCCTTCTTTTAAAATAAGATCTTGAAATTTTGCCTCGAGAGATTCACGGTTAACTTCGCCATGTTCCATTGTTTCCAAATGATTATGCACCTCTTGTAATATACGTTCGGTCGAGACTCTTGTTTCTTTATCCCACAAGAGAAGCTGGCTGTCGTATTCGGGAAGATCGAAAAAAAAGCCCGCAAGTTCAAAAAAGTCGGCAAAATTCTTAAGGCGGCCTTTTTCTATATGCACGATTTTTTTGAGCAAATCCCTCTTGAGAAAAGACTTTCCGAATGATTTCCCCGCAAAAAAACGAAGAAGGTGCTCGGTAATTTCTTTTTCATTCAATGCTTTGATATGCTCGGCATTTACCCAATCGAGTTTTTCTTCGTTAAAAATAGCACCACCCTTTTGAACGCGTTTCACGTCAAATTTTTTAATCAAATCCTCTCGAGTAAAAATTTCTTGATTGTCTTGCGGGTGCCACCCGAGAAGCGCAAGGAAATTTACTGTCGCTTCCGAAAGAAATCCTCGTTCTTCATAATCGGCAAGAGAGGTTTCTACGTATCGTTTCGAAAGTTTAGCCCGATCCGGTCCTAAAATAAGCGGCAAATGCGCGTAGAGCGGCTCCTCAAAGCCGAACGCGCGTTGCATCAAGATCTGCTTTGGAGTATTCGCGATATGATCTTCACCTCGTATCACGTGGGTAATGTTCATCTCGTGGTCGTCAACGACAACCGCAAAGTTATAGAGCGGTGATTCAAGGTTTTTCGCGATTACCATATCGCCAAAAAGAGCGGCATCAAACGTTACCGTACCTCGAATCATGTCTTTAAACTCAACCTTAATTTCTGGAGTTTTAAAACGTATTACCTGCGGTGATCTCCCTTCGGACGCTTTATCTTCGTATTGCCGGCAATGGCCACTGTATCTCGGCGGAAGACCTTGGGCAAGGAGCGATTGCTCCTCAGCCTTCAACTCTTCTTTTTCGCAGTAACAATAATAAGCCTTTTTTTCCGATAAAATTCGTTCAAGATATTTTTTATAAATCGCCGTTCGTTCACTCTGACGATACGGTCCGTACTCTCCTTTCGCGCCGTTTTTCTTGCCCTCCCTATCCTCCCAGTCCGGTCCTTCGTCCCAAGAAAGACCAAGCCATTGAAGACATTGGAAGATATCTTTCTCGTATTTTTTTTCCGAACGCGTCGGATCGGTATCCTCGATACGCAAAACAAAAACACCGTCATTTTGACGGGCAAAAAGCCAGTTAAAAAGAGCGGTTCGCGCCGTCCCAAGATGAAAAAACCCAGTAGGACTTGGGGCTATGCGAACTCGAACTTGCCTTCTCGGGGCAGAAGTCATTCTGTCGATTATACCATCAATGAGGGCTAATTTTAAGAGCCTCCGCCTTAGTTCACTTAAAGAAGTACGCGAAATATTTCTTCTCCAATTTTATCTGCGGCATCGTTTTTCTGGAATTTACTCGCGGCAAGAGCCATTGCGGCGCGTTTTTCGCTATGCTCAATAACATCCTTCAGCTGTCCCAAAAAAATACTGGGGATAAGATTTGTTTCCTCGACGACTAAAGCCGCTCCCGTTTTTGCATATTCGTAGGCGTTTTGACGCTGGTGGTCATTCGCCGATTCGGGAAGAGGGATAAAAATCGCGGGCTTGCCGAACGCCGCGACCGTCGCGATAGATCCGCTTCCCGCGCGACCGACCACAAGATCGGCGGCGGCCATCGCTATTTCGAAATCTTCATCAAGGTAGGGGGTAATTTGAAAACTCTTTTCTTGTTTTTGATTCAAAAAATCCGGCGACTCCATTTTATGATGTAACTCCGCCTCGCTCATCTCCGGCTTAGCGCTCAGCACACTCCCTTTGGGAGAAACAGCCGCCGCGAGTCTTTTTACTTCTTCAAAATTCGCTCTCCCTGTCTGCAAAATAACTTGAGTTTTTTCACTTAGTTCTCCGATATAGGAAAGAAAAAAATCATTAATGCGCCTCGCGCCCTGAGAGCCGTTTATGACCAGCGTAACCGGTTTTTGAGGATTGCATCCCAACTTATCTTTAGCATCTTCGGAGGACATATGAATAGATTTTAAGGGCCTCGTCGGATTTCCGACGAAAAGAACCTTAGAGGCGTTGAATCGCTCGGTAGCCTTTTCAAAACCCACGAGCACCCTTCGGGCAAAAAGACTTGAGAACGCGTTATTCAATCCCGGAACAACATCCGACTCGTGGATAACGATCGGCACGCGGTAAAACCAACCAACAAGAACCGTTCCAAACGCCCCCGCGCCACCTTTTGAAAAAATAACATCCGGCATATGAAACAGCATTTTAAAAAGCGCCTGAGAAACACCAATAATAAATTGGAACGGGCTCAAAATATTCGCGACTGACGGATAACGGCGATACTTTCCTCCCATAATTTTTTTTACGGATATGCCCGCTTCGCGCAAAAGATCGCTAAATTGATCTGCAGGTCCCATATAGAAAAGTTCAAGCTTTATATTTTCCCGTTCTGCAATACGGCGCAACGAATTGGCAACCGAAAGAAGCGGATAGACATGTCCCCCGCTTCCGCCACCCGTTAAAAGAATTCTAATATTTTTCTTTTTTATCTGCCCCATGGTCACGCTCACGAATGTTTTGAAATATTATTAATAATACCACCCATCGTCAAAAATACCGCGAGCGCGGTGCCGCCGAAACTAATAAACGGAAGAGGAATACCGGTCAACGGCAGGAGTCCCGAGATTGCCGCCATGTTTACAAATGCCTGAAGACCGATGATAATTGCGAAACCAACAAGAACCAGCTGACCGAAGTGATCCCGAAAATCTTTCGCGAGCCAAAGAATACGCAACGAAAGAAATGCGAAAAGTACCACAAGGGTTCCTGCCCCGACAAATCCAAGTTCGGAACCGATTACGGCGAAAATGGAATCGTTAACGGACGCGGGAAGTCTTCCGAACTTGGAGGTTGACTGTCCATACCCGCTCCCCCAAAGCCCGCCGGAACCCAAGGTAATCAACGCCTCATTGATTTGATGGCCATTTCCTTCGATATCCTGATCGCGATTAAAAAAAACTTCAATGCGAGCCAACCGATAAGGCGTAAGATAAATAAGAAGGGCAAACCCCGCGATTCCCAAAAGTCCCACGAGCGCAATAAATTTTAATTTCGCTCCGCTTAAAAAATAAGTTCCTAACCCCGCGCTTACGAGAATCACAACCGTACTCGTCGCGGGTTGGAGCACGAGAAGACCGCCGATCAGTCCCGTGATAATAAGAAACGGCATAAATCCTTCAAAAAAATTTCCCTCCCTCCCTTTTCGCGAGTTTGAGAGCCATGCCGCGAGATAGATAATGTAGGTAAGTTTTAAAAGTTCGGCGGGTTGGAAAATGATGGGGCCGAGTTTTAACCATCTTCCGGCTCCGCCCGCGGTATGACCGAAGCTCGTAAACACTAAAACCAAAGCCCCTAAACTCAGAAGCAAGAGAACAACCGCGAATTTTTGATAATAACGATAATAAAGTTTTGAAGCGAGAAAAAATCCGAGGATCCCGAAAGAAAGACCATACAAAAGTTGATGCTTTATATAGTAGTATGTATCGTTAAAATTCTTCTTCCCGAGTTCCGATGAAGCGCTCGCAAGCATGACCAAGCCAAAAATCACCAAAATAAAAATAAGAGAGAGGATAACATAATCAGGGCTATGGCCTTTTTTTCCTAATTTGCTAGCCATGGCTTCGGAGCGGCCGGCCGGCCGACTTGTCGTGGATCATGCCGTCCATATACGCGACTTGACCGTTCACAACCGTCAACTTAATTTCACTCCCCCGAAAACACGTGAGGTCCGCGAAATTTCCTTCTTTTATTTCTCCGCGACGCTCCACGTTAAATTTGCGCGCCGGCAAAAGCGTTATCTTTCGAATCGCATCCTCGAGCGACATTATTTTTTCATCCTGAACAAGGGAAAGAAATTTAGTGAACGTCGAGGTTGTTCGTTCGAGTTTTTTCACGCCCTTTCCCTCTTTCGTACTTGCTGAATTCGAAGCAATAAACGAACGTCTATGTATCAGCCCTTTATTCACTAGGCTTGTGTTGATATTTTTAAAATGGATAGACGCTCTCAGTTTTGTCGTTATCATAAGCTTCATCAACGCTTCGCGGGGATCTTGGAGAGAATATAATTCCATAAGATCGCGGAGCGATTTTCCGACGAACGCCGTATTATCCGTAGCTTGTCCAATTATAAAATCGTAAGGAGCTATTTTGGGAAGATCTTTTACGATGCGCGGCTCAAGCCATTTATCAAGAACATTACTCACCATTACTTCAATGCCTCCGTTTTGAACCCAGTCCGGAAGAAATTTATAGAGCGGTATAACGCTTGTATCAAAGGGATATATATCAAAATGGAAATCCCGATCGCCCGGAAGACGCTCAATGGTTTCAAGGGCTTCTTCGTATTCTTTTTCCACGCCCTTCAAGGGAAGAAAGTGACTTATGAGAACTTTTGCCCCCGTCTCTTCAGAAACGCGTATCGTTTCGTCAATCGACGCTTTGAGTTCGGGGCCGTTGTTCCGCAGATGAGTACTGTAAACTCCCCCGCTTTCACGAACTATATTCACGAGCAATTTAATCTCCGCGTAAGGTGTTTGATGACTGTGCACATACCCAAGACCCGTCGAGAATCCACTCGCGCCTTCCCCGAGACCGCGTTTTAAGGTTTCGGAAAATACACCGAGTTCATTTTTCGTAAGATCGCGCAGTGTTCCGCCGATCAAGGCGCGGCGGATAGTTGAGTGTCCAACGAGTGTGAGGAAATTAACGCCCAGCGGCCGCTTTTCGATAAGTTTTAAAAACTCGGCAATCGTGTGCCAATCAACGTTTACTTTGTTGATATTCCCCCACTTCTGAACCGACTCAAGACTCCCATAAATAAGCGGGGCGAGAGAAGATCCGCAATTCCCCCCGACAATCGTTGTTACGCCTTGGGACAAAAAATCACCTTGGGCGGGATCGTCAAAAAGCGAGAGGTAATGGTCCGAATCGGTGTTAACGTCAATAAAACCTGGCGCAAGATACGCTCCCTGGCCGTCAAATATAAAGTCGGCTTTTTTGTCGGGAAAATTTCCTATCGCGGATATCCGGTCGCCGTTTATAAAAACATCAACTCTTTCGGGGAGCTTTAACGGCGAACCTAAAACTTGAACGCTCTTGATTAAGAGGGTCATTCTTCCTTAAGTATAGAACAACCGTCGAGAGAACTAAAATGCTTATGCCGTTTTACCCCGTTACCAGAAATCCTTAGATTTGAACCTGTGGATACATTCTATCAAAACCCGAAGAGTATAGATTAAAACCACGGCTATAGGGCAGTGGTAACGGGGGTTAGAGGAAAAACGCAATAAAATCTTACAAATTAATGATGTCGCGGACCGCAACGATGATCATTAAGAAAATAAGGAACACAAATCCGAACGTATTGATAACCGACTCGGTTTTTACCGAAATCGGCGATCCTTTTATCTTCTCGACGAGGATGAGGAAGAAGCGTCCCCCGTCGAGCGCCGGGAACGGAATAAGGTTTATCATCGCCAAATTCGCGGAAATAAGCGCGAGCAAGTAGATCAGGTTCGAAAAGCCAATCTGGCCGGCTCCTGCCGCGAATGAAAAGATGCCGATCGGTCCGACAATTCCTTCGATAAGTTTTCCCCGAGTAAACAATCCCTTAATGAGCTCATAGAAACCCGAGAGGGTAAGTTTTGCCACTTCAAGCGTTTGGCCTAATCCGTCCCCAATCGCCGAAAAAAATCCCTGCGGTTCAATGCCGCCTTTTTTGACCAAAAGTCCCTCTGCGCTGAAGAGTTCTCCTTCGGAGAGAAGTATACCGAGACCTCCTTCGCGAATATCGCTTCGCAGATGGGGTGTAATCGTTATAATCTCATTTTTGCGAAGCACTTGGAGCGTAATCACCTCTCCGCGATGCGCGTTCACAAACGAAATAAAATCACTTGTTTCCAAGAAGCCCTGTACCACATCACCCTTTTTCAGTTTCGCCTCCTCCGCCGGTGAATTCGATTGGATATCTTCAATTACGATCGCGGAACGCACCTCGCGCGTGGTCGCGGCGGGAACGAACGGAATTTTTATACTCTTTGTCTCCCGAAGTATTTCAAGTTCTACCGGCGTGTTCTTTGCTTCAAAAGCTTTCTCGAGTTCGGCAACCGATCGAAAGTTTTTTAAAATATCGTTATTCATAATTCCCGCCGATGCGGCAGGAGAACCGGGCAAGACGGACGTTATCGCGAGAAACGAAGGCGTTCCCGCCATAAGCACGAGAGAAAACAAAAACCATGCGAAAATAAAATTCACAAAAACACCGGCCAAAATAATAATGCTTCGCTGTAAGGCGGGCTGTGAGTAAAAAACGCGGGCTTTTTCCTCATCGGTAAGCGTTTTTCCCGTTTCTTTGTCAAACTGGTCGTTTTCTCCGGCGATCTTTACGAATCCGCCGAACGGGAGCCAGTTCACGCTATATTCGGTTTCACCTATTTTTTTCGCGAACATCCGCGGCGGAAAACCGAAGCCGAATTCGTCCACGCGGAGTTTGAAAAATTTCGCGGCGAAAAAATGTCCCGCCTCGTGGCCAAGGATCAGAAGCGAAAGACCGATAATGACGATAAGCGCGGTGAGCATCCAATCAATGTAACAAATATAAGAAAATACACAACTTGACAATGTATCATATTTGATATATAATTCAATCAGTATCAGTTATTTCAACTGTTTGACATAGAGGAGGCTCCAAGATGGATTCCAGGGCGAAGGCTTCTATATTTTTGGGTTGCGCCTTCTTCTTTGCCGCATTCGGTGGCACAGTGGTTGGCAGGCCCTATTTTCTCGGTTTTGGGATCACGCTCTTCGCATATGCCCTTATTTTCGGCATCTGGGCTGCTGCATGGAGAATCGTAGCCGCAATCGAGGAGAAGTAATGCGAAAAGGCCCAACACTAGACCAGCCGCCCGGGCAACCCAGGCGGCTTTTCATTTCGTACAAAGCGCATCCCGAAGTCCTCTACTCTTCTAACTCCCTCACCTTCCCCTCCACCATTGTCTCTATCTGCTTATTGGTCTCATTAACAAGCTTTTGGATCCGTTCTTTTCCCTTAAAAACCTGGTCCTCGTTTAACTCCTTCGCTCCCTCCGCGGCCTTTATTTTTTTTATCACATCGTCGCGATTTCCGCGTATCCGAATTCTCGTTCCTTCCGACATCTTTTTAACCAACTTCGTAAATTCGTCGCGGCGCTCCTGCGACAAAGGCGGTAAAAAACACCGGACAACATTTCCTTCATTCTGAACGCTCATCCCCGCCTTTGCGTCTTGGATAGCTTTGAGGACCGCGGTAACCGCGTTTTGGTCCCATACCGTAATCGTGATTTCCCGAGGTGGTTTGATGCCCAAGGAACCCAGCTGCTTTATCGGGTACATTCCTTCCGCATACTCCACTTGGATATTCTCAACGAGCTGGGTCGTCGGTCTGCCGCTCCGAACGCCCGCGATCTCGGTTTTAAATTCTTCCACCGCCGCCCGAAAATAATCGGCCAGCTCTTTAATATATGTTTCCATGATTATTTCGAAAATAACGCTTCAAGATGAAGCCTCGGATTCAGATTAACATACGCCGCGTTTTTTCGTAATGCGAGAAGGTCGTGCCAATCGCCGAAATTTTTTGCCTCGACTCGTTCCGCGATAAGAGCGTCCAAAAATTCCTCAAAATTGAACGCATCGTCGAGAAGAAGCTCTTTAATGAAATTTTTTCGCTCACTTCTCGAAACTTTTAAAAAAGCGCGAGCCGCGTCTCTTATCTTTTGAAATTTCTCGTCATAGAGCAAGGCGTAAGCCCGCCCCGGGGTATTCAAAGAGCACTTCGCGATTTCCGTAGATTTTGCGGCGGCGAGATGAAATTCCTTGATAAGCCATTCCCGTATTTTCTCTTCACCGACCGGCGCGAAATAAATTTTTTGGAGCCGAGAATTTAACGTCGGCGTCAGAAGTTCGGGATTACGCACAATAACGATGAGCAATGTAGAGGCAGGAGGATTCTCCGCGATCTTCAAGAGAGCGTCCTGGGCTTCCGCGGTCAAAAGGTGGGCGTCGTCGATCACAACGGTACGATACTCACTCCGATTCGGTTTCTGCCAAAGAAAATACTTTATGTCGCGCGCGGCGTCGATCCCTATTTTTTTTGTCTCATCGGGCGAGACCACACGGCAATCCCCTAAAATGCTCCCCTTATTTTTTAGGATATCGCTTTCGGAAAACTTTTTTTCTTCGAGATACCGCGCGAGCTCAAGCGCCACGGTTTTTTTCCCGACGCGCTCGGGTCCCCAGAAAATATACCCATGACTTATTTCCCCGCGATCGGCGAGTTTTGCGAAACTAAGAAGGAAATCCTCGTGGCCGATAATCATGCCGATTTTATACGAAGCGAAGCGAGTTCATAAAATCAAGCACCCAGCTCCACTTTTGCTTATAATTGCAAGAGCTACACTCCATGTGCTGAAGACACCAATTTATTTTTTTATCATACAACGTCACTAGCAAAAGTGGGGCTGGGTAAGGTTTGGTAATGAAAAAATTTTACACCATAGGTTCAAATTTTTCAACCAAGCCCTTATCTTTTATTGAGGAGCGTGCGTTTGTAGGTTTCCAAATGGTTCAAGATCAAACCCGTGCCTTTTGCCACGCAGAAGAGCGGGTCGCGGGCGACGTAGCTCGCCACGCCGAGATATTTTTTGAAAAAATCCTCGAGAAAATGAAGTTGCGCGCTTCCGCCGGACAAGATAATTCCCTTCTCCATAATGTCCGCGACGAGCTCCGGAGGCGTTTCGTTGAAAACACTTTGCACCGAGCTCGCGATCTCCACGAGATACGGATTTAACGCTTCGGCGATCTCGTTGCTGTTGATAATAATATCCTTAGGCAGGCCTCCGACGAGGTCCCGCCCGCGAAGCTGATACTCCATCTTGTCTTTCACGGTGCAGGCGGCGCCAATTTCTATTTTTACCATCTCCGATGTCTGCTCTCCGATCGCAAGCCCGTACCGCTTCTTTGCGTAATTTGAAATTGCCTGATCGAATTTATTGCCCGCGACGCGCAAGCTTGTCCACGATACGATTCCGCCCAAAGCGATCACCGCGACCTCCGAAGTACCGCCGCCCATATTGATGATCATATTACCCGAACGAGCGTTGATGGGAATGCCGGCCCCGAGGGATGCCAAAATAGGTTCCTTAACGACATATACCTCCCGCGCGCCGGCCTCGCGCGTGGCGTTTACGACCGCCCTCCGCTCCGTCGGCGTAATACCGGCGGGAACAGAAATGACGACGTCGGGTTTGAAAACATTAAAACGGCCGACTGCTTTCGAGATAAAATACGAAAGCATCGCCTTCGTAATATAGTAATCGGCGATCACTCCGTCCTTTAACGGGCGATACGCGACGATTTCTTCGGGTGTCCGGCCGATCATCTCCTTCGCCTCAAACCCGACCGCGAGCACTGTGTTTTCCGGCCTGCTTAAGGCGACAATCGTCGGCTCGTTAATAATAAAACCCTTACCCGGAACAAAAACAACGGTGTTTGCCGTGCCTAAATCAATACCGATTTTTCGTGTGAACATGAGAAGTGACAGGTGACAAGCGTCAAGTTTTATGTGAAAAACTGCTTGTGACACTCGATATATGATACTTGATGCCTTACCCACGCGTCAACGAATCACCCTAATCCTCGCTCCAAGCCTGTTTAACCGTTTTGCCAAGTCCTCATATCCCCTATTGATTGAGTAGACATTCCTAAGCACGGAGGTGCCGCGCGCCGCGAGCATCGCTATCAGCACAATTACCGCGGGACGGAGCGCGGGCGGGCAGATGACTTCCGCGGCATTCAGTTCCGTGGGGCCTTCAATGTATACTCGGTGCGGATCGGCAAGAATAATATTCGCGCCGAGTTTTTTAAGCTCAATATAGTAGATGGCTCGTTCTTCATATACCCAATCGTGAATGAATGTGGTTCCTTTTGCCTGTGTCGCGATCGGCACAAAGAACGGAAGGTTGTCGATATTCAATCCCGGATACGGCTGCGGATGGATCTTTTCTTCAAGCGCGATAAGTTTTGACGGGAATGTTTTGATATCGACGAGATTCACGTATCCGTTCCTCCCTTTATATCGTTTCGTTATTTTGTATTTAAATCCCATCTTTTCAAGTTTCAAAAGTTCCAACTCCAAAAAATCGATCGGACAACGTAAAATCGTAAGCGGCGAATTCGTTGTTGCCGCGATAGAAAGGAAGAGCATCGCCTCTATCGGATCCTCGCTCGGGAAATATTCCACGGGCACGTCAATATCCAGAACGCCGTGTACCGTGAGTGTCGTTGTACCGATACCTTCGATCTGCACGCCGAGCGTTTCAAGATAATGACAAAGATCCTGCACTTGGTAATTCGCGGAGGCGAATTTGATTACTGTAATTCCCTTGATTTTTGCGGCGGCCATTAAAGTATTCCCCGTTACGGTATCTCCCGATTCGTAAAGCACGATCTCGGCAGGCGTGAGTTTTCTTGTAATAACTTTGTACGTGCCGTGAAGCGTATTGATAGAAATGCCAAGTTTTTCCAAGGCGAAAAGATGGGGCCGCACCGTACGACGGCCGAGTTTACATCCCCCCGGATGCGGCAATTCAAAACGGGGGAAAAGGTGCGCGAGCGGTCCCAGAAACATCAAGATACTCCGCGTCTTTACCGCGGATTCTTTGTTGAGCTTATGAAGCGCGAGTTTTCTGGGCGGAACGATCTCAAGGTCATTCCCGTTTTTCCAGGTAGCTTTAACCCCTATGCTTTCCAAAACTTCAATAATACGAAACACCTCTTCGATGCGCGGCATACCCCGTAAGACCGAGCGATTTCTGTTCAAAAGCGAGGCGCACAACAAAAACACGGCGGAGTTTTTTGACGTGTTCACTCCTACCGTACCGGAAAGTTTCCGTCCGCCTTCAACGTGAAAGCTGATAGCTTTATTCATAATTTCTTTTCTGACTGTAGCAAACCGTAAACTTCATTTTAATTGTAAACTACGAACGGCGCGAAGACAAAACATTTGACATTCTTTAACTTTAATTTTATCGTCATGAAAGCATCCAAAAGCTCCCACTTCATCCCTTAAACCTTTACGGGAGGTTCTATGGACGGCAAAAAAGAGTTGGTTGCGCGGCTTACGGAAGCAAAACTCCCCACCGATCCTCGAGAGATTCTGGACCGAAAGTTCCTATTTTTCACCGACAACGGTTCACACTACGAAATCCTCATCGGCACCATCACCGGCATCCGTCTTACCAAGGATGGCGGCCTGGAGCTTCACGCGACAACCCTACCCGCACACGGAAACCACCGCGACACGCTGAAGTTTCTCGGACCGAGCTGGACTCTCTCTGCCCCGGAACTTTCTTTTCCAAGATTGCTCCGCATCGGAGACTTCGAACTTCTCGATGGCGACTGGCCCATGAACTTCGTCTAACTCCAGCCAAAGCCCCAACTCCTTACCGGACGCGGGGCTTTTATTTTAAAAAGAAAGCGCCTCGGGGTTACCGCGACGCTTTGATGATGGGAATACTGCTGAATCAGGAGCGGAGAGAATCAATGGCCTCAAAAATCTTCTTGCGAATTCTTGCCTTCTCATTAAAATCTAGGTCGAGAGCTTCCTCGATTGCCTTGACCGCGACACGATGATTCGACAGTTCGAGAAGTTTTTCCTCGCGTTTTTGCGAAGTAAGCTTGTACCCAATCTTTCCGAGCTTTCCCTCGAGTTCCACGCATTCCCATATCTTCGACTCATAGTAGTCGAGTGCTTCTTTTAGACTCTTTATCATCAGCAACCCTCCTTATTGTGAACTTCTTTAATTATAACCTATAATTATTCTATTGTCAAATCCTCGTAATGGTTCAATAGCTTGGAACCACCCCCAAGGTGGCGCAAGCTATGTATATG
>ERZ1292623.165-Hain-H51-01um-R1-165-length-73623-cov-7_pt1 | contig 73623 bp, 70 predicted proteins | sample MGYA00564398_ERZ1292623 | MGnify/ENA primary metagenome ERZ1292623 (study PRJEB36523, sample SAMEA6512633) | groundwater metagenome | collected 2019-01-07 | study: AquaDiva: Metagenomics assemblies of 32 groundwater samples
GGTTGATTCGAGGGTATTAAAAAATGTTTATATATACGGAAGGTATCCAATAGAGACAATGCCTAGTTTTTTTAAGCAAGCTGATGTCATGCTTTTAACTTTAAACAATTCTGCAGTATTTAATCTAACCGTTCCAGCTAAATTACAAGTATATTTATCTTCAGGTAAAATAATTTTAGGCGCAATTAATGGGGAGGCAAATTCAATAATAAACGAAAATAAGATTGGGATATCTACAGAGGCTGGCAATTATAAAGCGTTAGCAGAAAATGCATTAGTTCTTAAATCTTTAACTAAAGAACATAAAATTGAAATGGAAAAAAAATCTCGTGATTTATACTATTCGAGTTTTTCCAAGAGACTTCTTTTAGACAATTTAGAAAAAACCTTTAAACAAAACAGTAATCTTGGATAGAATTGCCGCCCTTTTTCTTTTAATAGTTCTTTCACCCATATTTCTTTTACTTTCAATTGCTATTTTAATTGAAGACAGTCTCCCGGTTTTCTTTACGCAAAAACGAGTTGGCGTTAATTATACTTTTTTTCAGATTTACAAGTTTCGAACAATGAAGAAAAGCACGCCGAATGTCGCCACACATTTATTGGATAATTCTACTCAATATTTATTAAAAATAGGTGGCATTCTGCGAAAATTTAGTTTGGATGAACTGCCTAATCTTATTAATATCATTAAAGGTGAAATGGTTTTTGTCGGTCCTCGCCCTGCTTTATATAATCAAGATGATTTAATGTCACTTAGAATAGCAGCAGGAATAGATAAATTAAAACCGGGAATAACAGGTTGGGCTCAAATTAATGGTCGTGATGAGATTTCAATTGAGGCCAAAGTAGAGTTTGAAAAAGAATATCTCAAATGCAAATCTTTTTGGTTTGATATAAAGATTGTGTTGCTCACATTTATATTAGTGCTAATGAGAAGAGGAGTCAAACATTAACTTAATTTTAATAAAATAAAAAAAGTGGATACGAAAAATCAAAACCACACCATGTCTAAATTTTCTTTTGAGAGAAATTTTTATCTACTCTTATTAGATATTTTTGTTTTTTTATTAACTCCTTTAGCTTCAATTGTAATTAGAAGAGGTGGATTTGAATCGATAAATATTTCAAATAGGGAATTTCAATTATTTATTATTTATTTGGTTTTCGTAAAGATTGCAATTTTTTATTTTCTAAAACTCTATTCTAGATTTTGGAGATTTGCTGGACTGAATGAATTTTCAAGAATAATTTCCGGTGGATTTTTTATTCTTGTAATCGAAACAATAACTTTAAACATAAATCGAATTAATTTTAATGTTTTACAAAACATACCCCCATTTTCTTTCCCTATAATTGATGTTTTTTTAACACTAAGTTATTTTGGATTAATTAGATTTAGTTTCAGAATTTTAAATCAAGCAAAAACAATTGGAACAAATGGCAATTCAAAAGATAAAAAAAATACAATCATTATTGGTGCTGGATCATCTGGGCTAAGATTGTTACGAGAAATCACCGATTCGAATATATCGAAATATTATCCTGTTGCATTTCTTGATGATGACCCTATAAAATTAAAAAAATATCTAAACGGAGTAATTGTTGCAGGTGATATAGATTTTTTAGCACAAGCAATAGAAAAATATTCTGCTGATCAAATTATAATTGCAATCAATAATTTAGACGGAACTAAAATAAAAAAAATCACAGAAGTTGCAACTCCTTTAAATATTAGTATAAAAACATTGCCACATTATGCTGAATTTCTTGATTACACTTTTGGTATAAAACAATTAAGACCAATAAGCGTTGAGGATTTATTAAATAGACCAGCAAAAAAAATAGACTTTGAAAAAATTTCTACAGAAATAAATGGAAAAAATATTTTAGTAACAGGAGCTGGGGGTTCAATAGGTTCAGAAATCTGTCGACAATTAATAAAAATGGGACCTGCCTCGTTAATATTATTAGGGCATGGAGAAAATTCAATTTTTGAAATTCAAAACGAATTATTTCTAAATCAAAACCAAGTAAAAATCAAATCCATAATTGCTGATATAAGAGATTCTAAAAGAATGAAAAAAGTATTTTCTGAAAATAGAATCGATTTAATATTTCACGCCGCGGCGCATAAACATGTTCCTTTAATGGAGGAAAATATTTCTGAGGCAGTAACAAATAATATTCTTGGGACATTGAACTTATGTGAATTATCAATAAAACATAATGTTAAAAATTTGATTTTAATATCAAGCGATAAAGCTGTGAATCCAACCTCAACAATGGGTGTAACAAAACGAATTGCTGAATTGATAATAAAAAAATATGCTTCAAAATATAAAAGGAAATTTTCAGCGGTAAGATTTGGAAATGTATTAGGAAGTAGAGGAAGCGTTATTCCAATTTTCAGAAAACAATTAGAAGAAAATAATCATGTTACCGTTACTCATCCAGACATTACAAGATATTTTATGACAATCCCTGAAGCATCTGGACTTGTAATACAATCTTCATCTCTTTCAAATGGAGGAGAAATATTTACATTGGATATGGGAGAGCCAATAAAAATAATTGATTTAGCAAAAAATTTAATTTTGTTAAGTGGAAAATCGTTAAATAAAGTTGAAATAAGATTTACTGGTTTAAGACCTGGGGAAAAACTTTTTGAAGAACTTAGTTTGGATAGCGAGAAGATTACTAAAACATTAAATGAAAAAATATTTATTACAAAAGATATTACTAATGGAGAATTAGATATTGATAAATCTTTTGGAATATTTATAACTCAAATCGAGCAATTAGTTGAATCTGCAAATGAAGGGAATAAAAAAAATATAATTGCGCAAATTAGCAAATTAGTTAAAGAATACAAGCCTGGACACATCTTTAATTAAGCAGAAAGTTTTCCCCATCATCCCACCGTTTTATCCCATCAGTCTTAAACTAACAAGTATTAATTGAATATTTTAAATTATATAAATCAGAATAAAAAAGATTTTATTATTTTTTTTATTCTATGTGCTGAGATATTTGTATTTCATGCTACAGCTAAAAACAGAATTTATATTTCAACTTTTATTTTAATGCCATTGATCAGTTTAATTGGCACTTATTATTTTTTAGATAAGCAAATTATTGAAGTTGCAAAAAGGATAGTTAAAAATAATTTGGTTTATTTTATTTTTATTTTGTATTTGGTTACAACTTTATTTTATTCTCCAGTTACTGTTTATGGCGTTTCTAAAATTTTAGGATTAACAATTTTTATTTTACCAATAAGTATAAAAATTTTATATTTAAAAGAAAACTCATCAAAAGAAATTTTAAAACAGTTCGCTTACATAATTATTTTAACTGGGATAATTCTATCTGTAATACTTTTTTACTTGTGGCCAATAAAATATGATGGAACTAAAAGTTTTTTAATTTGGAGTCACAATGGGTTAGGTAGGTATCTTGCGTTTTCAATAATTACTTATATCATTTTGTATCACTCAATTAAAATTGAAAGTGTAAAAGAAAGAATATTTTATTATTCGATATATTTTATTATTTATTTAGCACTTTATTTAACAGCGCTAAGAGCGGCATATTACGGAGTTCACATAGTATTAGTTTTGTATTATTTATTTAATTACAAAAATAAAAATCTGAAGATGGATTATCTTTTTTATATTATTGTTTTTGTTATTATTCAAATTGCGGATAAATATTTATTTAGCAACATTACCGTTGATCGATTTAAAATTATTGAGGGCTTATCTAAAAGTGTTATTTCTAATGATGCCTCGCTTGGAGCAAGATTAATAATGTGGAGGGAATCTGTTGAAGTTATAAAAAATAATTTTATTTTTGGGATTGGTATTGGTGGCTATCCATCAGTAAGTAAGATCGCAGCTCAATTACTTTATCCGCATAATATTTTTTTAGAATTATTCCTTGAAACAGGATTAATCGGAATTACATTATTTACATATTTATTTTTAAATACTTTAAAAACTTTAATCGTTAAAAAAGATGTATTATTTTATTTCTTTATTCTATACTCGTTTTATGGTTTATTTATTGGGGATATTTCATTTATGAAAATAATATTCATCTCTATTATATTAAACAACATTAGTAAAAATGAAAAAAATTAGTTTATTAGTTTTAATTTTATTTAGTAAAACATTTGCTCAAATAAACTCTCCAATTATTATTGATATACATTTTACCGAGAAACAAAAATTATACATTTCAAATAATAAAATTCATTCTTCAATTTATCCTTTTACCCCAAACCCAATTACAGATAGCATTTACAACGCTTTATCTGAAATTACAATTGATAGTTCGGAAACACTTTCACATAGAAAAATATTTAGTGAGAATTTGATAGAGTATAAATTTGAAAATCAAAAAACAATTATAAACTTTTATCCCGATTTCCAGGTTGGACGAGATATAAATGGCAAAAGAAATATTTACATAAATACAAGAGGTTTTGAACTTAAATCAGATATTTTAAATAATTTATTTTTCTCAACTTTATTTTATGAAAATCAAGCAAAGTTTCCAAAATATTACGAAGAGAAAGTAAAAAAAATTGGCATTGTGCCCGGGCAAGCCGATATGTTTGCTGAATCAAGTGTAATTGATTGGGCGTATAGTAAAAGTATTTTATCGTACACGCCAACTAATAATTTAAATTTTTTATTAGCTTACGACAAACAATTTATTGGTGATGGCTATCGATCTGTAATTCTTTCAGACGCTTCTTCAAATTATCCTTTTCTGCGATTTACTTTTTCATTTGAACCATTTGTTTATGTTTCTTCAATCAGTCAAATTTTATATCCTAATAATGGGATAGTAAATAATTTAGTTGGCTTTGAAAGAAAATGGTTTTTATTTCATTACTTGGATTGGAATATTACAGATGATTTAACTGTTGGTTTTTTTGAGTCAATGACATGGGCAGATTCTCATAATTCAATTAAAAGAGGATTTGATTTTACATACATGAATCCATTTTTATTTTTAAGGCCTGTTGATAGAAAAAATGCTTCAGCAGATAATGCAATAGTTGCATTAAATGTAAAATATAATTTAAGCCACAAACAAAATTTATATGCGCAATTTTTACTTGATGAATTTACTCTGAAAGAATTATTTTCAAATTCTGGTTATTGGGCAAATAAATATGCTTTTCAATTGGGCTTGAGAGGATTTGAAAAAATTAAAACTGGAAGATTTAATTATCTATTAGAATATAATCATGTAATGCCATTTACTTTCTCGCAAGTAAATCCTATTACGAATTATGGAAATTATTATCAACCATTGGCGCATCCAACTGGTGCAAATATGAATGAACTTCTTGGTTTTATAAATTTTAAATTTGAAAATATTAATTTATTTTTTAAAGTAAATCAAATAAATTCCGGTTTGGATACTGCAAATTATAATTTTGGGGGAGATATATTTAAATCCTATCAAACGAGATCTTTTGAATATGGCAATAAATTATTACAAGGATTGAAAAATAATTCTTTATTCATTGAGACTTCAATAAATTATATTATAAATCCAATTACAAATTTAAGAGTTGAAGTTGGATTGTTATATAATAGAGAAAAAAACAAGAACTCAACTCAAAATAATTTAACTACTTTTATTGGTTTGCGAAGTTCTTTCCGAAATTTATACTTTGATTATTAATTAAACCTGTTTTACTCAAATTCAAAAAGGGACTTTAAGTCCCTTTTTTATTTTATCTCGCTCAACAGAAATCTTCAAAAATTTCCTTCATCAACATCTTTTACAAATTTTATTACGCCATCAAAAAAAACTTTCTGATCGTCCCACATACTCATATGGCTTCCATTCGGGCAAAATAAAAATCTTCCTTTTTTAACTTGCGTGCTCATCCATTTCATATATTCAGGATCCATTGTGTCGTGTTTTGCGCCAACGGTTAAAGTTGGAATTGTTAATTGCGGTAAATCTTTTGAGCGGTCCCAATTTGCAAGTCGGCCAGCAATTCCAAATTCACTCGGTCCTTGCATCAATGTGTAAATTGTTGAGTTTGTATGTTTGAATGAACGATTCACTGCATCAGGCCAAACTTCTAATCGGCAAAGATGTTCTTTGTAAAAATTTGGCAAAAGTAATTCCATGTATCGTGGATTTGTAAAATCGCCGCGCGATTCAATATCTTTTATTTCTTTCAAAACTTTCGGGTCCATTTGTTTTGATAAAACTTCCTCTGCGTATTTTCCGTAATCGGGGCAACTTGCTATCATATTGCTAATTAATAATCCTTTTAAATTATTTTGATATTTCAGCGCGTACTCCATTGCAAGAATTCCTCCCCAAGAATTTCCATATAAATAAAAATTATCTTTATTAAGTCCCAAAGCAATTCTCACTTGTTCAACCTCTTCGACAAATCGTTCCGTTGTCCAAAGTGAACTATCTGTCGGCTGATCGCTGTAATACGAACCGAGTTGGTCGTATTGGTAAAATTCAAATCCCTCTTGCGGAAAAAAACTTTCAAAAGCTTCAAGGTATTCGTGAGTTGCAGCTGGTCCGCCATGAAGCAATAAAACTTTTATTCGCGAATTATTTCCAAATCTCTTTGTCCAAACATTAAATTTTCCAATTGGCGTTTCAATCGGAATCATTTTAATTCCCGAAGATCGAACTCCTTCTTCGCCATAATTAAAATATTCCGAAACGGAAATTTTTCCACCAGAATTGTTTTTATCGCACGAAAGAAAAGCTATCGAAAACAGAGTTACAAAAAATATTTTAATCATTTCAAACCTTTCAATTTTATCAAAGATAATTTTAAGTCTTGCCTTAATCAACCACTATTTTAAATTGATAGAAAAATCAATTTTTCGTATATTATCATAAATTAAAAGATTATTTTTTGGGGGCCGTAGCTCAGTTGGGAGAGCGATTCGTTCGCAACGAATAGGTCGTAGGTTCGATCCCTATCGGCTCCACTTTAGAGCGAAAAGGTTCTGTGCCAGAGGCACATCCGTCTTTGGCGGAGATCCCGATCGGCTCCACAAAAATGAAATCGATGAGATTGAAAAATAAATTTTGTGGTCAAGCACTGTGCAACTTGTAAATTGCTCAATCCCGCCAGGTCCGGAAGGAAGCAACGGCCAGTGATAGAGAGTGTGATACAGAAACGCTTGGCCACATTTATTTGTCTCCCGCATCAGTTTTTTGTAAATTGCATAAGTTTTAAAAAGGAAATCGATAATTTTATCATAATTTATAATAGTTTTTCACAGAAAGTTTAAAAATCAAAATGAAAAGAGATATTTTAATTAATGCTACCGACAATGAAAGTCGAATAGCAATTACAGAAGATGGCAAGTTGGCAGAATTATATGTCGACAGGCCTGAAAAAGAACGAATAGTTGGAGATATTTATCTCGGCAAAGTTAAAAAAGTTATGCCGGGAATTAAGGCTGCGTTTATTGATATTGGATTTCCGCAAGATGCATTTTTGCATTTTTCCGATATTTCAGATTCGATTGATTCGTATTCGGCGATGATTACCGACGAAACTGAAATTGATGACTCAGATGATGAAGAGAATACTTCGACAAAACAAAAAATTGCAGCAAAATCAAATCAGAAAAGACAGAACAAGCAGGTTAATTTAAAATCTGGACAAGATGTAATTGTTCAAATAACAAAAGAACCAGTCGCTAAAAAAGGTGTTCGAGTTACAACTGAGGTTTCGCTTCCGGGAAGATTTTTAGTTCTCTTGCCGTTTGATGAAAATATCGGAGTTTCGAAACGGATTCAAAATTTTAAAGAAAAGCGACGACTCCGCAAACTTGTAAGATCAATTTTGCCAAGTGGATTTGGAGCAATAATTCGCACAAATGCAGAAGCTCAGGAAGAAAATTTATTGTTGAACGATTTAAAATCGTTGATTGACTCTTGGCGTGAAATTGAAAAAATTGTAAAAGAAGAAAAATCGCCAGCGCTACTTTATAAAGATGCAACAATCACATCAAGCGTGATGAGAGATCTCTTTAGCGAGAATATAGATCAATTGATAGTTGACAATAAAAAAACTTTTCGTGAAATAAAAAATTATGTAAAACAAGTTGCGCCGACAATGTTGGAAAAAGTTGAACTTTATGTAAAGCGCGAACCGATGTTTGATCATTATGGCGTTGAAAAAGAAATTGCAAAATCGCTTGCGCGAAAAGTTTGGCTAAAAAATGGTGGTTACATAATTATCGAACATACCGAAGCAATGACTGTGATTGATGTTAATAGTGGACGATATGCCGCAAAACAAGAACAGGAATTAAATTCACTAAAAATAAATTTGGAAGCGGCACGAGAAATTGCAAGACAAATTCGTCTGCGCGATGTTGGCGGAATTGTTGTAATAGATTTTATTGATATGTACGATGTTAAAAATCATAAAAAGATTTTTGATGAAATGAAAAAAGAATTTCATCGAGATAAAACTAAATCTATAATTTATCCTTTGACAGAATTGTGCATTATGCAAATCACTCGGCAAAGAATTCGTCAAAGTATAATTCACAGTTTCGCAGAGCCATGCTCGGCTTGCGGTGGCGCAGGATTTATTCCATCGAAATCCACAATCGTTGGAATTATTGAAAGATGGCTACGACGATTTTGCTCAGAAAAAAAAGAATGGAAAGTAATTTTAAAAGTTCATCCGCACATTGCCGCATTTTTAAATGAAGGCACAATCAAAACAATCACGAAATTAAAGTGGAAATATTGGCTTTTTATCGAAATTGAAGAAGATGCAACTCTCGCAATTGATGAATTTAAAGTATATTCCAAAAAACAAGAGCGTGAAATTACCGAAGAATTTGCGCAATAAGGAAAAACTTTATGAAATTTTTTATTGATTCAGCAAACATAAATGAAATTAAAGAAGCCAATTCACTCGGGCTACTTGATGGAGTAACTACAAATCCGAGTTTAGTTTCGAAAGAGGGAAAAGATTTTAATTCTCTTTTGAAAGAAATTTGTTCGATTGTAAAAGGACCGGTTAGCGCAGAAGTGATTTCGACTGACTGCGATGGAATTTTAAAAGAAGCGCGCGAACTTGTAAAAATTGCTCCGAACATTGTTGTAAAAGTTCCACTAATTACCGAAGGACTTAAGGCTGTAAAAATTTTAAGTACAGAAGGAATTAAAACAAATGTTACTTTATGTTTTTCTGCAACACAAGCATTGATGGCGGCAAAAGCTGGCGCAACTTATGTTAGTCCTTTCGTTGGAAGATTAGATGATATTTCTGAAAATGGAATGGAACTCATTCATCAAATTGTAACTATTTACAATAATTACGGATATGAAACTGAAGTACTTGTTGCAAGTGTTCGAAGCCCGATGCATGTTGTTGAAGCCGCGATGATTGGCGCACATGTTTGCACAATTCCATTTAAAGTAATTGAACAATTAGCAAAACATCCTCTGACAGATATTGGATTGGAAAAATTTCTTTCCGATTGGAAAAAACAAAAATGAGGAAAACAGAATTTTACGAACTGCATAAAGAGTTCGGTGCAAAAATAATTCCTTTTGGTGGATTTGAAATGCCAGTTCAGTATAAAGGAATTATAGAAGAGCATCGTGCAGTCAGAAATTCCGTTGGCGTGTTCGATGTTTCGCACATGGGTGAGTTTATTATTCGTGGCGAAAACGCAGAAAAATTTTTAAACACAATAACCATAAATGATGTTTCAAAATTAACTCCGAACAAAATTCAATACTCAGCGCTTTGTTACAAAACTGGTGGAATTGTCGATGACCTGCTCGTTTATAAAATTGAAGAAAATCATTTTATGTTGGTTGTCAACGCATCAAACATTGAAAAAGATTTTTCGTGGATTGAATCAAACTTAATTGAAAAAGTTAAACTGACAAACGAAAGTGATACGATTTCGCTTTTAGCAATTCAAGGTCCAAACTCTCTAAAAACATTGCAAAAGCTAACCGAAATTGATTTATCAAGTATGGCGTATTACACTTTTGCAACTGGCAAACTTACCGATGTTGAAATGTTGATTTCGAGAACTGGCTACACTGGCGAGATTGGTTTTGAATTATATTTTGATATTTCGAAATCGGAAAAAATTTGGCGCGCAGTTTTTGATGCTGGCGCAGAATTTAATATTCAGCCAATTGGACTTGGCGCGCGCGATACACTTCGTCTTGAAATGGGATTTTGTCTTTACGGAAATGATATTGACCAAACAACTTCGCCACTTGAAGCGGGACTTGGTTGGATTACAAAATTAAATAAAATGGATTTTATTGGAAAAGAATTTTTAGATAAACAAAATGAAATTGGAGTTGAGCGAAAACTTGTTGGATTAAAACTAAATGAGAAATCGGTTGCGCGACATGGTTATGAAATTTTTTCTGGCGAAGAAAAAATTGGAATAATAACAAGCGGAACATTTTCTCCTACTTTGGAAAATGGAATTGCGCTTGGTTATGTCGCGACTTCAAAATCACAAATTGATACAAATTTAGAAATTGACATTCGTGGCAAAAAAGTTTCTGCCACAATTGTTTCACTTCCATTTTATAAAAAGGGATAATGTATGAATATTGAAGTTTATTTTTCATCACAAAATGTTGACGAACTATCCTTGCGAGATAAAAATATATTAGTTGTAGATGTTTTACGGGCAAGCACTACTATCGCAACAGCTCTTGCAAATGGAGCGAAAGAAATTATTCCAGTAGACACAATTGAAAAAGCTGTAAAGGTTTCTGGAAATCTTTATGGTGATGTTGTGCTTAGAGGTGGAGAGCGACAGGGAAAAATTATTGAGGGATTTAATCTTGGTAACTCGCCCAGCGAGTATACAGAAGAAATTGTAAAAGGTAAATCAATAATATATTCTTCAACCAATGGTGCGGGCGCAATCGTAAAAGCGCGTTATGCAAAAAATCTTTTAATTGGTGGATTTATAAATATTAGTTTAGTTGTAAATTTTATAAAGAATTTGAACGAAGATTTTATTATTCTTTGTGCAAGTAAAAATTATTTATTTAGTCTTGAAGATGCAGTTTGCGTTGGAATGACTTTAGAAAAATTATGCGAAGAAAAAAATATTGTGTATAAATTAAACGATGGCGCAATCGCCTCGCAATCGCTTTATAAAACTTATAAACGAAATTTGCTAAAAATGGTAAAAACCGCAAACCATGGTAAATACTTGATTGAAATTGGGATGGAAAACGATTTGCCTTTGTGCGTTGCAATTGATTCTGTCCCGGTTTTGCCAATGCAAATTAGCAACACAATTAAATTACAAAACTAAAATTTTGCGATGAAAGAGGAAAACGAATTACAAGATAATATTGAAAGCGTAAAAACTCTTCGTAAGCCAAAAGAAAAAAAGCAACGAGGGCAACTCTTTTCAATTTTTCTTACTCTCTTTGGGATTTTGATTCTGCTTTCAATTATTTCCTATTCTAAAAGTGATGCCGCAAATGGCGATGTCCGATTTACCGACCTTTACAAAATATTTTTTGATGATCCAGTTTTAGCGCGAAAAGCAGAAGCCACAACTAATTGGCTTGGACTATTTGGAGCCATCGTAAGTAATTTTTTAATCAATCAAACAATTGGTGTTTTTGTTGTTGGTATTCCGATTTTAATGATTGCGTGGGGATTTGTAATTTTACTAAAACGAGATATTAAAAAAATACTTTACGCAACAAATTATTTTCTTGCCGGGCTTTTTCTTTTTGCAACATTATTTGGGCTGATAAGACTTTTTGGAGCAGATAATTTTATTTCATTTGAATTAAGTGGAGCGCTTGGCGCATTCATTGCTTTAAAATTGCAACAGTTAATTGGTTTTGCCGGAGGGTTTCTTTTACTTTTTGCTTTGATAATTGCTTTATTAGTTCTTTCAATCGATTTAGATTTACAAGTAACTACTGAAAAACTTTTAAATTTCTTTAAATCATTTTCAGTTTGGATTAAAAGTTTATTTTCAAAAAATAAATCAACTGAAATAAAAGAAGTTGAAGTCAAAAGATTTGAAGAGCCAGAAATCAAAAAAGAAAAAGAGATAGAATTAAATCAAAACAAAGAAGAAGAAATTATCGAAGAGGAAGTAGCCGAAGAAGAATCAATCGAAGAAAAAAATAGCGAAGAACTTGAGGTTGATATTCAATCAGCACAAACCGAAGAGGAAGAATCCGATTGGGACGAACGCGAAGTTGAGGACGAAGAAATAGATTATGTTTTTCCATCGGTTGAGTTGCTCGACACTCGTCGTCAAAGTGAGGAAATCTCAAGCGAAGAATTAAAAGCCAACGCCGAACTTTTGCGCTCAAAGCTTGCAGATTTTGGAGTTGAAGTTGAAAAAGTCAGCGTAACTCCCGGACCAGTTGTAACTTTGTACGAACTTGTTCCCGCGACCGGAGTGAAAATTTCTAAAATCACCAGTTTAGCCAATGATTTAGCACTCGCAATGCAGGCGCGAGGAATTAGAATTGAAGCGCCAATTCCCGGCAAAGGAACGGTTGGTGTTGAAATTCCAAACCACAATCCGCAAATAGTTACAATTCGTAGTTTAATAAATTCTACAAAATATAGAGAAGCCGATTTTGCGTTGCCGATTGCAATGGGCAAAACAATTTCTGGAGAGGTTTTGGTTGATGATTTAGCGCGAATGCCACATATTTTAATTGCTGGCTCAACTGGTTCGGGAAAAAGTATTGGCATAAATACTTTAATCGTAAGTTTGATTTATAAACTTCATCCATCGGAATTAAAATTTTTGATGATTGATCCGAAAAAAATCGAGATGACGCTTTTTAAAAATTTACAAAATCATTTTTTAGTTGGAATAAAAGATATTAATGAAAAAATAATTACAACACCACAAAATGCAGTTTTGGCTTTAAAATCGGTTGAGCTTGAAATGGAAATGCGATATGATAAACTTGCGGCGGCGGGAGTTAGAAATATTGCAGATTACAATTCTAAATTTAAAGATGGAAAATTAAAAGATACCGATATAATTCATCATAAATTTTTACCTTACATCGTAGTTATAATAGATGAACTTGCAGATTTAATGATTACTGCCGCGCGTGAAATTGAAGAACCAATTGCACGGCTTGCACAACTTGCTCGCGCAGTCGGAATTCATTTAATTGTTGCAACACAACGACCAAGTGTTGATGTGATAACTGGAGTTATCAAAGCAAACTTTCCAGCAAGAATTGCGTATGCAGTTTCATCGAAAACAGATTCTCGTACAATTTTAGATATGAATGGCGCAGATCAATTACTTGGAAATGGCGACATGCTTTATTTACCGAGTGGAAGTTCAAAAGCAACTCGTGTGCAAAATTCATTTATCTCAACTGAAGAAGTTGAAGCGATTGTAAATCATATTGGAAAACAAAAAGGTTATTCTCGACCTTATGAACTTCCATCTGTTTTAGAAAAGAAGAGAAAAATTCAGACTGAAATAAATGACACACGCGATGATCTTTTTGAAGAAGCCGCAAGAGTAATTGTGCGACATCAACAAGGAAGTGTATCGCTACTTCAAAGAAGATTAAAAGTTGGTTACTCACGCGCTGCAAGAATTGTTGACGAACTCGAAGCAGTTGGCATTGTCGGAACTTTTGATGGAAGCAAAGCGCGCGAAGTTTTAGTGGAAAGCGAAGCCGAACTAGAGCAAATTCTTCGCAGTTTATAATATGACCTCAAAAATTCGCAATATTTCAAAGCTAATTTTAAGTTTTTCAATTTCCGTAGTTTTTGTTTACTTCGCATTTCGCAACATAAATATTTTGGAATTGCTTCAAACACTTTCATCGGTAAAATTTTATTGGGTAATTGTATTTTTTATTTGTGTATCTTTTGCTCATTTACTTAGAGCATGGCGATGGATTTATTTACTTGCGCCACTGAAAGAAAAAATTAGTTTGCGAAATTCTTTTGCCGCAGTGAATATTGGTTTTGCGTTTAATAATATTATTCCTCGCGGTGGAGAATTGGTAAGACCTTTCGCAATTAGCAAAACAGAAAAAATTTCCTCTACAAGCGCATTTTCAACTGTGGTGATTGAAAGATTACTCGATAGCATAACATTTTTTATTTTAGTTTTAATTGCATTTGCTTTATCGCCAAGTGCATTTAAAGAACTCTTCCCAGTTTTAGAAAATTACACTACGCTCGTAACTTATTTGATGATAGCTTTAACTTTAATTTTTATTTATTTGATAATTAAATTGGAAAAACTAATTTTGATTTTAAGAAAGATTTCAAATCTTTTATCCGAAAAAATATCAAACGCAATCAACAAGCAGATTGATTTACTTGCCAATGGAGCGCAAGTTACATGGGAATCGGACAATGCAAAGAAAATAATTATTATAAGTTTTTTAATTTGGGCATTTTATATTTTTGAAATGTTTATAATATTTTATGCATTTGAAAATTTCCCAAAAGAAAATATTGTAATTCAAACGGCAGTAATATTACTTGTTGCCTCAAGTGTTGCTTATCTTTTACCAACGCCAAGTGGAATTGGTACTTATCATACTTTTATTCCATTTGTGTTAACTGGTCTTTACGGAGTTGATCAAGTTACAGCATTAAGTTACGCGGTGTTCACTCACGGAATTGGATATTTTACTACAAGTATCTTCGGCGGTTATTATTTTTTGAAAGACAAAATCCATTTAAAAGAAGTTTTACATCAACCAAAACAATAAAGGAAAAAATGAAAAAAATAATTTTAATATTCATCATACTTATTAACATCGGTTGCAATGCGCAACAAAAAAGAAAAATTCAACAGAAAGGATTTTCAGTGAAAGACTCATCAACAGTAATTATTGAAACATCACTCGGTTCAATCACAATTGAACTGAACGATACTGAAGCACCAAAGCATTCGGAAAATTTTCGCAAACTCATCAAGGAAAATTTTTACAACGGCACAAGTTTTCATCGAGTAATTCCCGGATTTATGATTCAAGGTGGCGATCCAAATTCAAAAACCGATGATAAATCTACGCACGGAATTGGCGGACCGGGTTACACAGTCGAAGCGGAAATCAGCGCATCGCACGATCGAGGCGTAATTGCAGCGGCGCGGCAGGGCGATCAGGTAAATCCTGAAAGGCGTTCGAGCGGAAGCCAGTTTTACATCACGGTTGCTGATGCAAAATTTTTAGATGGGCAGTACACGGTTTTTGGAAAAGTTTTGGAAGGGATGGAGGTTGCTGATAAAATTGCGGCGGCAAAAAGAGATGGGCAAGATAATCCGAATGAGAAAATTGAAATTATAAAAATGACAATAAAATAAAATGGCGAAACGGAGCGAACACTCGGTAAAACCGGATTCGATTTTAGAAGAAATTTCTAAAAAGAGATTTGTTCCGATTTATTTTCTTTCTGGCGAAGAGGATTGGTATTTTGATTTAATTATTGATGAAATTATAAACAACGCAGTTGATAAAAATACCAGATCGTTTAATTTTGATTTTTTGTATGGCTCGGATATTACGCCAGAGAATTTATTTTCGCTTATTACAAGTTATCCGATGATGGCGACTAGGAGAGTTGTAATTGTAAAAGAATTTGAAAAGACAATTAAGAGTGAAACAAAAAATGAAATATTAGAGGGATACTTTAATCATCCACTTGAGTCGACACTTTTGGTTTTGAGTTCGAACAAAGTTGACGGAAGAAAAAAAATAATCCAAGCATTAAAAAATAATTCAGTTATAGTTGAATGCAATTTATTGTACGATAACGAAATTCCAGCGTGGATTCGTTCTCGAGTTAAACAAAAAGGAAAAACAATTTCTGAAGATGCAACACGACTTCTTCAAGCAAATGTTGGGAACAAACTTAGAGAATTGGATAATGCAATTGAAAAATTACTTTTAATAGTTTTAGATTTACCACAAATTGAAATGAAACATGTTGAATCGGTAATTGGTGTTACGAGAGAATTTTCGCCACACGAACTAACAAACGCTTATGGAGAAAAACAATTATCGCGTGCATTCAGCATAACTAATTTTTTAATTAATCAGGGAACCTCCGCAGTTGAATTAATTGCCACAACAGCAATTCATTTTCAGAAATTATTAAAACTCTCGTCGCTGATTTCAGATGGCAAATCAAAAGATGATTTAGCGCGAGCAATCAGAGTTCATCCATATTTTTTAAATCAATACCAATCGCAATTAAAAAATTACACTCAGCGGGAAATTGAAAACGCACTTGTTGAACTTGCGCTTGCAGATGAAAAAACAAAATCAATTTCAATTGCTGATGAAAAGCGGACTATGATTTTTCTTGCAACATCAATAATTCGCGGCACAAATAATTTTGTAAATCAATGAACTCAATTTTAAAAATTGCAGAAACGAACGAATGGATTGTTTTCGCAATATTTTTATCAATTCTTTTTTTATTGGTCGGAAGTGCAGAAGTCATCCGACTAAAACTTAAAAAATCGCCCGAATTCTCAAGGAAATTTGTACACATCATTGTCGGTTTAATAATTTCAACCACGCCATATTTTTTTAAATCAGCAATTCCAGTTTTAGTAATGGCAACAATTTTTGTTTTGATAAATTATTTAACAACAAAATTAAATTTATTAAAAGGGATGCACGGCACGGAGCGAATAACTTATGGGACAACTTATTTTCCGTTAGCATTTTTTATTTTGGTTTTTTGGCTTTGGGATAGTGACCGATTTATAATTTCAATTTCGATGTTGGTACTTGCTTTGGCAGATGCGATTGCCGCAATAGTTGGAGGAAGAATTAAAAACCCAAAATATTATTCACTGACAAATGATAGAAAATCAGTTGAAGGTTCTCTTGCGATGTTTATTTCAACTGCAATGATAATTTATTTTGGATTGAAAATTTGGTATCCCGAGATGCAGGCTTTAACTTATTATTTTGTATCGCTAATTATATTTTGTTCGCTCTTTGCAACTTCGTGGGAAGCAATCTCATCTTTCGGATTGGATAATTTATTTATTCCATTATCGGTGGCATGGACAATACATAATTATATTTATGGCTCGGCAAATTATTTTATTGATGCAAACTTGCTTGGAATAATAATCGGATATTTTTCATTCAGATTAAAATTTTTAAATATGAGTGGCGCGGTTGCAATATATTTACTTGCAACAATTATTTATACAATTGGTGGTTGGATGTGGACATTACCAATATTTTCCTTTTTTATTTTATCCAGCATTTTATCTAAAATTGGTAAACGCCAAAAATTAAAACTCGAAACAATTTATGAAAAATCTCACAAGAGAGATGCAATTCAAGTTTTAGCAAATGGAGGAGTTACAGGAGTAATTATTTTACTTTCATATTTTACTCCATCTTATTTGTGGTATTTATTATTTTTGGTTTCAATCGCAGTTGTAACCGCGGATACTTGGGGAACAGAAATTGGTGGATTGAGCAAAAAAAATCCAAGAATGATATTTACTTTTAGAAAAGCTGAAAGAGGCACAAGCGGTGCAATTTCAATTATTGGAACTATTGGCGGAATAATTGGCGCTTTTACTATTTCGATAATTTCAAAATATTTCATCGACTTAAATTGGGAAATAATTTTTATCATTACAATTTTTGGCGCAATTGGTTCTTTAATTGATAGCGCGATTGGAATGACTTTGCAAGCCCAGTACAAATGTAATCTTTGCGGAAAATCTACCGAAAGAAAAATCCATTGCGACAATAAAGCCAACAAAATCAGTGGATTTAATTGGATAAATAATGATGTTGTAAATCTCCTTTCTGCAATTGCGACTGTTTTTCTTGCGTTTATATTTTTCACCAAATTTTAGCGTTCCTTTACTATCCTTTAAAAAATTATTATTTTATAAAAAATGAAGAATATAATAGTACAAAATTTCAAAATTGGTCAAAGCGAAAAACTTGTTTTTATAGCAGGACCGTGTGTTGTAGAAAATAAAAAATTAGTTTTTAAAGTTGCGGAAAAATTAAAAAGATTAAGCGAAAAACTCGATTTCAATTTGATTTTTAAATCTTCGTACAAAAAAGCAAATCGTACAAGTTTAAAAGGATTCACAACTTTAGGAATTGATGAATCGCTTAAAATTCTATTAGATGTAAAAAAAGAATTATCGCTTCCAATTTTAACCGATGTACACACAATTGAAGAAATTTCTTTTGTAAAAGATGTTGCTGATGTTTTACAAATCCCGGCATTTCTTTGTCGCCAAACTGATTTACTGCTTGCCGCAGGAAAAACATCTTGCGCGGTAAATATTAAAAAAGGACAATTTCTTGCGCCGGGTGATATGAAGTTCCCAATTGAAAAAGTTTTGTCAACTGGAAATAAAAATATACTTGTAACCGAACGAGGCACTTCATTTGGTTATCACGATTTAGTTGTGGATATGCGCGGACTTGTTGAAATGAAAAAATTTGGTTTCCCAGTAATTATGGATGTTACGCATTCGGTTCAAAAACCAAGCGCGAGAAATGGAAAAAGTGGTGGCGCACCGGAATATATTTTTCCACTTGCAAGAGCCGCCGCGGCAGTTGGCGTAAATGGTTTTTTTATTGAAACGCATCCGAATCCTGCAAAGGCTTTCAGCGATGCTGAATCGCAATTACCACTTGATAAATTTGAAAAACTTGCGATTGAGTTAATGGAGATTCACGATGTTACAAGAAAATTTTAATTTAAATGGAAATGGCGAATCAAAATTTCCGAGAAAATTATCTGTAACAGAAAAAGATTTGTTGTTGTGGTTATTACCTGAAAATAAAACTGGTTACAAAAAATATCGCGATTATTTAAATAGTTCAAATGTTATTGGATTTGGCAGACGCGGAATTGGAAATTTAATTTTAAGTAATAAAAATATTTCTGCTGATTTAGATATTCCTTTGCCACAAGTTTTTGCATTTGGAATGGTTGTTGGGAAAACCCAACAAATATCGGTATCAATTAGAGAAATAATTTACGATCAATTGGAAATCGAAATTGATGGTTTAGATGATAAGGAATTGGTAATTGATTTTAACGAAACAAAAAGATGGAGTTTTTCGGATTGGAGTGAAAAAAAAGTTTGTCCGATTTGCACTGGCGAATTACGCGAAATAAAATTCAGCAATTATATTTTAGTATTTTGTAAAACCGATGAACGCATTTGGATTAACAATTTAGAAACAGGTGTGAATCATTTAATTCCAATTACAAATTATTATAACGAACTGATGTTGCTAAAAAATATTCGAGATCCAATATTGGTACTAAACTCAAAAAATCTTTTCAATAGTTTAGAAACATTTACCAACAATGAATTGATAAATTCTTTTATCGCTTACAATCGATTAAGAAAAAAAGTTGATATAAATAATTATTTTACAACAGAACAGAATCAAACTAATTCTTTTTTAAAAAAATTTAGTTCATTATTTTCAAGATAAAAAAATGAAAACAAATAAATATTCAGTTGATATTAAACGCGGAAAAAGAGTAGTTCAAATTGAAGCAAAAGCGTTACTCGATTTGGAGAAAAAAATCGACAAAAATTTTGCAAAAGCAGTCGAAACAATTTTTAATTGCAAAGGACGAGTGATAATTACTGGTACGGGAAAGTCCGGGCTTATTGCGAGAAAAATTGTTGCGACATTGAACTCAACTGGTACGCCCGCATTATTTCTTCATCCAACTGACGCGGTGCATGGCGATTTGGGAATGGTGAAAAGAGAGGATGTAGCAATTTTAATTTCAAAAAGTGGCGACACGCAAGAGCTTCGTCCTCTTGTTCCGATTTTTAAAGTAACAAAAATAAAAATAATTTCTATTCTTGGAAAACTAAATTCGTATTTAGCAAAATCAAGCGACATTGTTTTAGATGCAACTGTAAAAGAGGAAGCTTGTCCGCATGATTTAGCGCCGACAACTTCAACAACTGTTGCGCTTGCATTTGGCGATGCGCTTGCAATTGCTCTTTTAGAAAAAAGAAATTTCACCGCTGAGGATTTTGCGCTATTTCATCCGGGCGGGATGTTAGGCAAAAAATTAAATTCAACTTTAAAAGAATTTATGGTCAGCGGAAAGGATCTTCCATGTGTAAAAGAAAATATTTCGCTACACGATACGATTTTAGAAATTACCTCAAAACGATTAGGCGCAACTTGTGTTGTAAACAATAGGGAAATCATCAGTGGAATTGTAACTGATGGAGATTTGCGAAGACTTTTGCAAGGTGGAAAAGGATTAAAAAATATTTGTGCGCGAGATATTATGTCTAAAAATCCGAAAACAGTTTTAAGTAATACATTAGCCGTAGTTGGTTTGGAAATTATGGAGTCCTTTAGCATTACGCAATTAATTGTTGTTGATGGAAAAAAGAAACCAGTTGGGATGGTACATTTACACGATTTAGTAAAAGCTGGATTACAATCGGAATAAAATGAAGCAGATAATTTTATTTTTATTTTGTTCGATATTATTTATTTCCTGTACCGATAATATTAAACCAACTGCGCTAAGTGGAAGTTCAAAAAATATTTATCCCGAACAAGAAGGATGGAACAACACGGTAACTTTTAGCGATTCAGGCATGGTTCGCGCAATTTTAATTGCTGGTCATTTAACTCAATTTCAAAATTCGTCAAGAACAATAATAGACGAAGGAATGAAAATTCATTTTTTTAATAATTATGGTGTGCACTCATCAATCTTAACTGCGCAAAGTGGTTGGGCAGATGAAGAATCAAAAGATCTTTATGCAAAAGGAGATGTAAAAATTATTTCAGATAGTGGCGTTGTGGTTGAGTCGACTGAAATGAATTGGAGCAACACAACGCAAAAAGTTTTTTCCGATAAATTCGTAAAAATAATTTCGAAAACAGAAATATTGCAAGGACATGGTTTTGAATCTGATCACAATCTTCAAAATTATAAAATTTTCAAAGTTTCTGGTACAGCGCAAAGCGTAGAGTGAAAAATTCAGAATGAAATTTCGATTTGAAAAAAGAAAAGTATTAAAAATTATATTTTTATCAGTTTTTATTTTCGTTAAAAGTTTTTCACAACAAGTCATTGTTTTAGAAAATGCAGATGAAATTTCCGGTAGCACAATTAATGATGAAAAAATTAGAGAGCTAAACGGAAATGTGCGATTGACGCATGGTGAGATGAAAATCAGATGCGATAAGGCTGTTCAATATCTTTCCCGAAATGAAATTGATTTGCGTGGCAATGTAAAAATCATTCGTGGAAAAATGATAATAAATACAAAAGAGGCGCATTACGATGGAAACAATAAAATCACCAATTGTAAGAATGGAGTTGAGCTTTTTAGAAATAGGTTTCATGTAATTGCAGAGCAGGGAATTTATTTTTCAAACGAAGATAGAGCAGAGTTTAAAGGAAAAGTTGAAGCGAAAGATTCTGTTTCTATTATTAATTGTGAGGAATTAAAATATTTTGAAAAAGATGAAAAGGCGATTGCATTAAAAAATGTTCGAGTAAGCAACAACGATAAATCGATGGTTGTTAATTCTCAAAAATTAGAGCATTATGAAAAAAATGGATTGAGCAAATTTTCTATTAAGCCAATTTTAGTTCAAGTCGATACAACCGAAGATGGAGTGGTTGATACTTTAGCAGTCTCAAGTGAAATTATGGATATTTACGACGACTCAACTCAACAAATGATTGCAGTAGGAAATGTTTTACTCGCCAAAGGAAACTTGGGAGTGAAATGTAAAAATTTAAATTATGAACGAGCAAATGAAAAAATAATATTTACTTCGGAGCCATGGTTGTGGTATGAAAACTCGCAAATATCTGGCGACACAATTATCGCAAAATTAAAAAATCGTAATTTGGAACAACTGGAAATTAACAAAAGAGCATTTATGTCAACACTAAACGACTCAGTAAATAAGAATCGTTACGATCAAATGTCGGGAAAAAAAATCAAATTGAATTTTGAAAATAAAAATTTAAACAATATTTCAATTGATGGAAATGCAACAAGTTTGTATTATCTTTTTGATGAAGGAAGATCAAAGGGAGCGAATAAAACAAGTGGCGATAAAATATCAATAAATTTTCTTGATGGAAAGATTTCTACTATCGCTATAAAAAAAGGAGTTGAGGGAATTTATTTTCCAGAAAAAATGATTCGCGCAAATCCATTGGAAGTAAATTTAGAAGGATTTATAATCAAAGAAGGAAAACCGACAATCAAAAAAATTATTTTTGGAGAAAAAAATTGAGCGGAAAAAGTAAACTTCGCGCAGAAGGATTATCAAAAAAATATAAAAAGCGCACAGTCGTTAGTGGCGTTTCAATCGAATTGGAGCAGGGCGAAATTGTTGGCTTGCTTGGTCCAAATGGAGCTGGAAAAACTACAACTTTTTTTATGATTGTCGGAATGATTCGTCCCGATAGTGGCGAGGTTTTTTTTGAAAATGAAAACATCACGCATTTGCCAATGTATAAAAGGGCTAAAAAAGGAATTGGTTATCTTCCGCAGGAGGCGTCGATTTTTAGAAATTTAAGCGTGAAGGAAAATATAAATGCGATTTTGGAATTAACGAATTTAAATCAAATTGAAAAAAAAGAAAAATGCGATAAACTTTTAGAAGATTTTGGATTAACAAAAATTGCAGATAGTAAAGGATTTATGCTTTCAGGTGGCGAAAGAAGAAGAACGGAAATTGCACGAGCACTTGCAACATCGCCAAAATTTATTTTACTTGATGAACCATTTGCAGGAATCGATCCGATTGCAGTTGAAGAAATTATGAGAATTATAAATGATTTAAAAAAACGAAACATAGGAATTTTGATTACCGATCATAATGTGCACGAAACACTTTCAATCACTGATAGATCGTATCTTTTGTATTTGGGAAAAATATTAAAAAGTGGAACTGCCGATGAACTTGCAAATGATGCAGAGGTTCGCAGACTTTATTTGGGTGAAAGTTTTAGACTTGATAGATATGAATTATAATTAAAGGAAAAAATAAATGGTAATTGTTTTAAAAGAAAAAATTAAAGAAGAAGAAATAAAACATATTTCTGATGTATTAACTGAATTTGGTTTTGCAATTCATCGTTCGGATGGAGAAGTCCAAACAATTTTAGGTGCAATTGGTGCGCATCCTGAATTTGATAAACGAATGATTGAAGTTTTACCGGGAGTTGAATCTGTTTTTAGAATCACCGAGCCTTACAAATTAGTTAGTCGATCTTTCAAACCAGATAACACAATTATAAAAATTAAAGATGTTGAGATTGGCGGAAAAAATATTATTGTAATGGCAGGACCTTGTTCGATTGAAAGTGAAAAACAAATATTTCAAATAGCAGAGAGTATAAAAAAATCTGGAGCTAAAATTTTGCGAGGAGGAGCATTCAAACCAAGAACATCGCCATACGCATTTCAAGGAATGGGAGTTGAAGGATTGAAATTGATGCAAAAAGCTGGAGAAGAATACGGTCTTTTAACAATCACAGAAGTAATGGATGCATCGCAAATCGAAATTGTTGCGGAGTATTCGGATATATTTCAAATCGGTGCACGCAACATGCAAAATTTTTCTTTTCTAAAAGAATTGGGAAAAACAAGAAAACCAATTTTATTAAAACGAGGAATTTCGGCGACATACGATGAGTGGTTGATGGCGGCAGAATATATTTTGGCCGGCGGAAATTTCGAAATGATGTTTTGCGAAAGAGGGATTAGAACTTTTGAAACTGGCACGAGAAATACTATGGATATTGGGGCGATTCCGGTGATTCAAAAACGAAGTCATCTGCCGGTGATTGCAGACCCGTCGCATGGAATTGGAATTAGAGATAAAGTAATTCCGATGGCGCGCGCTTCGGTTGCGGCAGGCGCAGATGGATTAATTATTGAAGTGCATAATGATCCCGACCACGCAAAATCTGATGGAGCGCAATCGCTTTTTCCAAAACAGTTTGATGAATTGATGAAACAATCAAAAATAATTGCCGAAGCAATTGGTCGCACATTAGTTTGATGAAAGAAAAATATAATATTGCGATTATTGGAGTTGGATTAATTGGTGGCTCACTTGGGCTTGCAATAAAAAATTCAAAACTTAAAGCAAATATTATTGGATTTGATAAAAGTAAAGTTCTAGAAAAAGCAAATAAAATTGGCGCAATTGATTCTGGCAGTACAGATATAAAAGAAGTTGTCAAAAATGCTGACTTGATAATTTTAGCACTGCATTTAAAATTAAATTTGAGATATTTAAAAATTGTTTCGGCGCTTGCAAAAAATAACTCTATTATAGTTGATGTTGGAAGTGTTAAAAGTAATATTTCAAGTCTTTCCAAAAAATATTTAAAAGCAAAACAAATATTTATTCCAGCGCATCCAATGGCTGGTAGCGAAAAGCAAGGGGTGGAAAATGCAAATAGTAAATTATTTCAAAATACAACTTTTGTAATTTGTAGCGATAAAAATTCAAACACAGACATTTCAAAATTATTAGAAATTATTAAAGCAATTGGAGCAAACATTCTTTTTGTTTCAGCAAAAAAGCATGATAAAATCGTAGCTTCGATCAGTCATTTGCCACAGTTGATTTCAGTTGCGTTGATGAATTCCATTCCGAATGATGAAAGAAATATTTCTTACAAAATGGCCGCAAACGGTTTTAAAGATTTAACCAGAATTGCATCAAGCAAGTTTACTGTTTGGGAAGATATTTTAAAAGAAAATAAAACTGAAATATTGAAGTCTATTTCAAACTTCAAAAATAATTTATCTCAAATTGAAAATGATTTGAAAAATAATAATTTTAAAGAGTTACAAAATAAATTTAAAAAATCGAACAAGGAAAGAGATAAATTATTTTTTTGATTCTGTTGATGTGGGTTTTGTTTCTTTTGGTGGCACAGGTTTAGATTCTTTTGGTGATGTGGATTTTTTATAATCGGTTAAATAAAAACCACTTCCTTTAAAAATCAATCCAGCGCCACTACCAAAAAGTCGTTCCAAATTTTCAGTATTGCAATTTGGGCACGCTTTTAAAGGCTCGTCGGACATAGTTTGAAAAATCTCTAATTCGAATTTACAATTTGTACATTTGTAATCGTAAGTTGGCATTTAAAAAACCTTAACATTATTTTGATAAATGAAAATACGAAATATTTCAACGCGCTTCAATTTAATTGCATTTGTGTTTATTATTTTAAACCAAACTTTAATAAGTGGTGCGAACTTCGAAATCGATTCCACGAAAAAAAATTATTTTTATAATTTAAATTTAGGATTAAATCTTTCGGTAACTCCGCAAATAAAAGAAAACTCATTTGATTCTACTTTAGAATATTTCGATTCTAAAAATGTTAATTTATTTTTAAATCCGATAACCGCTACAAGTTGGGAAAATATTCTACCAATGATTAATTTATCATTGCAGATACGAAATGAAGATTGGTTAGAATTTGAAATAAAAACTGCATTCAGAAAAGATGCCGAAGCTTGGTATCGTGATAAAAATTCTACAAACATATTTACTACTTCCCGTGAAATAGATATTAACTTTCCAACCATTTCAAAATTAACTATAAAAAAAGAAAACTTTATATTTTATATTGGTCGATTTCCATTTACACTAAATAATAATACAAACAGAAGCGTAACTTTATCTGGATCCCCTTACGATGATGGGTTTGTAGCAAAATATATTTTAAAAAATATTGGCTTTACATTTTATATTTCAAGTTTAAATCCTTGGCTTCATAATATAAATATTAGGGATAGTTCTTCGGAATATTATAGGCAATCGCAATTATTATTGCTTTCTCAACAAAAAGGAAGAATATTTTCCGCTCCATACAAAACACTTGTTGCGCACGATATAAAATATTCTAATAATAATTTCGAATTTAGAATTAGCGAACTTTCAATGATTGGTGGAAAATATCCGACATTGAGTGATTTAAATCCATTTGTTGCTTGGCATAACGATTATAATGATAACTACGCAAACATATTCGTTGCAGTTCAATCGGCTTACAAATATTCAGATTTTAAAGTTTATGGTGAAATTGCGATAGATGATATTTTAGGTGGAATGAATGAAACTTCTGCCGACTCACGAAATATTTATGCATTCATTTTTGGAAGTATATTTGAAAGAAAAAATAATTTATCAAAAATTACAATTCGCGTTGAGGCAATTTCTGTCAATCCATATTTTGGAAATCACGATATACCACTTCTAAAATTAATTTCGCGTAGAATGTATTATTCTAATTATCGCTCTAGAAATAAACTACTTTACTCCGACACATATTTTGCCGATTATCCACTTGGCTATTATCGAGGTCCCGATGTGAAAGATGTTTGGATTGATTTTAATTATGAAAGAGAAAATATTTCCGTCTCAAATAATTTTGGATGGCTACGAAAAGGAAGTATTACACTTGGTCACGCGCACAAAGGTGATGACGATAAAACAAAAACAGATTATGATTTGATTCTACCTTTAAAGCCAACAACTGAATTAAGAAATAATTTTATGATTTATTATAATTATGATAAAAATTATATTTTCAATTTAGGATTGATGATTAGAAAAATTGATAAAATAAATATTTATTATTTTGTCGGGATGAGTTACAATGTTCCGATTTTAAGTTCGGAAAATTAACCTTTGCTTAATTTCTCAAATCCTCTTTTTAATCGCGCGCAAGCTTTTTCTAAATTATCCATACTGCAAGCATAAGATAACCGAATATGATTTGGGCTTCCAAAAGCAGACCCCGGAACCATTACAACTTTTTCTTCTTCAATAAAATATTTTACCAAATTATCGACAGTTTTAATTGTTACACCTTTATATTTTTTATTTAAATATTTACCCACATTCGGAAAAAGATAAAACGCACCTTGTGGTTTTGCTGAAGTTATATTTGGAATCGAAGTTAGTTGTTTAAAAATATAATTTCGTCGCTTCTCAAATTCTTTTCTCATAATTTCAACATCCGGACTTTCTTTTGAAATTGCCTCAAGCGCCGCGTATTGCGAAATTGAAGAAGCGTTTGATGTAACTTGACTTTGAACAGTTCCGGCGGCTTTAATCACTTCAAGGCATCCTGCCGCATACCCAAGTCTCCATCCAGTCATTGAAAATGCTTTTGAAACTCCATTTATAGTAATAACGCGATTACGAATAGAATCGTATTGCCCGATGCTTACATGTTTTGCTCCGTCGTAAATTATCTTTTCGTAAATCTCATCGCTAATTACAAAAATATTTGTTTTCTCAATTATCTTTACAATTTGCTCAATTACTTTTTTATTATAAACTACTCCTGTGGGATTACTCGGAGAACAAAGTATAATTGCTTTTGTTTTTTTCGTAATAGATTTTCTTAATTCCGCAGGATTTATTGCAAAATCATTTTTCTGATTTGTGTTCAGTATTATAGGTTTTGCATCAACCAATTTTACCATTTCCGGGTAACTAACCCAAAACGGCGCTGGAATTATTACCTCATCTTTGGGATTGCAAATAGCCTGCAAAACATTGAAAATAGATTGTTTTGCGCCACTTGAAACCAAAATATTTTTTTCACTCCAATCCAGCCCGTTATCTTTTTTTAATTTTTCGGCAATTGCTTTTCTAAGTGGAATTATTCCAGAATTAAGCGTGTATTTTGTTTTATTACTATTGATTGCATCGATGGCGGCAAATTTTATATGAGTTGGGGTTGGAAAATCCGGTTCACCAGCTGTTAATGAAACGACATCATGCCCTTCGCTTTGAAGTTTTTGAGCAAGCGCAGTTAATGCTAAAGTTTGAGATTCGTTACATGCAGCAATTTTTTTTGAGAGTTTTGGAAGCATTAGATTTTATTTCTTTCTAAACTTTTTGAGTAGTAAATTTTCTACATATTTTGGAACAAGTCCGCTGATATCGCCACCGAGACTTGCAATTTCCCGAACAATACTTGAATTTAAGTAAGTATATTTTTCATGTGGCATTAAAAATACAGTGCTGATATTTGGAGATAATTTTCTATTCATCAATGCCATTTGGAATTCATATTCAAAATCAGATACAGCACGTAATCCACGAATTATTGCAATCGACGATTTTGATTCTGCAAATTTTACTAAAAGTCCACTATTTAATTCAACTGTTACATTTTTGAATTTCTTTTCTTTTATAACTTCTTCAATAATTCTTTTTCTTTCTTTCTCAGAGTAAAGTGGAGACTTCGTTGAATTAACTGCAATTACAATTATAATTGAATCGAACAACGCGCTGGCTCTTTCGATAATATCAACATGACCATTTGTAATTGGGTCAAATGTTCCGGGATAAATTGCAATCTTCATTTTGTACTCCTTTCAAATTGGAAAAAAGAAACTGCGGTTCTTCCATAATTAGAATTTCTCACACATCTGATTTCATCTGTCAAATCAAATTTTAATTTTACTGGGTGCTCAATCACTAAAAGTCCATCTTGCTCCACTAGATTAGTAAAAAATATCTTCTGAGGCAATTGCGGAAGTTCGGAATCTTCGTAAGGTGGATCGGCAAACACAATCGAAAAAGGTGAATGTGAAGAACTCAAATATTGCTCAACCGAAATTGGAATAATATTGCAATTTACCTCTTCGTTTAAATTCAAAATATTATTTTTCAAAAATTCAAGAACAGGCGAAGATGACTCGACAAAAGTAATATTTTTTGCACCACGGCTCAAAGCCTCAAGCCCAATGCTTCCGCTTCCAGCAAACAAATCCAAAACCGTCGCGCCGTTCCAATCAATTCTACTTTGCAGCGAATTAAAAATTGCGCTTTTCACTCTGTCGGTTGCAGGGCGAACAGATAAATCGTTCACGGTGTGCAAAATTCGTCCTCGATGTTTTCCAGCGATAATGCGCATTTTTACTCGATTCTTATGGCTATTCCGGCGGTTGAAATAAATTGCGCTGGATTATTTTGCGTGCCATTTTTATTTTTTGATGATTTACTCAATTCGAAAGAAGAAAATGGATTTAGAATTATGATTGGTGAATTTAAAAGATTTTTTAATGGCGAAGTCAAAACTGAATTTGCAAATCGTCCATGAACAAAAATTTGTTTTACGCCGGCTTCAATAATAAATTTTGTGATTTGTTCGTAACACAAAGGATTGCTGATTGAGAAAATCGAAAATGCTTCGCAAATTTTATTATTAAGAATACTGATATCAAAAGATAATTCATCTGCACCGATAAGTGAAACCTTTTGATTTAATTTATTATTAGTTGATGAAAGAAAATGTTCAGCACCGAAATGATCTATTTCGATTATATTCATTTTCTTTTTTAACTTAACGGCAATATCATCTAAAAATTTAATTAACGATTTTTTTATTCCAACTAAAAGATAATTATGCGTTGCTACATTTGTTTGAGAGGGAAGTTGATGTGAGCTGATTAAATAATCGGTTGAAGTTGAATTTAATAAATTGTGGTTTAGTTCCCACTGAATAACTGATTGGATTTCTGTCTCTTTTAAATTCGAATCAATCGGAATTGTTGAAAGAAAAACCGAATGTGAATTTAGAGCAAATGAAATATTTGGAGCAACACTATTAATGGAAATAAGAAAATTTTTCAACTCCTCAAACATTAAATCTTTTTGCGAAAAAATTGAATCGAGATCGTCAAAATTTATTTTAGAATTATATTGTCCAAAAGTTAATATCCGAATAGTTTTGTCGCGTTCAATTTCAACTGCAGTAACAGAATTATTTTCTAGCGCAATTGCAATATGTTGAAAAGTGCTCACTTAAATTTTATTCTTGGAATCATTTTTGCAAGTTTTTTATCGCCGATGCCTTTAATTTTTTTCAAATCTTTTGCATCCTTAAATAATCCTTCTTCTTTTCTAAAAATTAAAATTCTATCAGCAGTTTCTTCTCCAACGCCAGGCAGAAGAATTAATTCCTCCTTTGTTGCAGTATTAATATTTATAATTGTTCTGTTTGAATCATCCGTTAAATTCTTTTCAGATAATTTTGAAAATGTTTTTGAACGAGATGTAAAGATGCTATCGTATTTTTCATCAGTAAAAGTTGGAAACTTATCTTGAGTAAAATTTGTTTTGTAAAAATCAATTCCAATTCCAACAACCAAAGTAATTGATAAAAAAAACAAAACTTTTTTTTCATTTTTTGTCAAAGCAAGAAAATCTTGCAATCGTTCAAAAAATTTCATTTAAAAAAGGGAGTCTTTAATCTTCCCGAAAAACGAGCTGTTATTTTGCTTTTCTTTATCGGTAGGATTGATGTGTTCACTAGAATTTAATTCTTTTAACAATTCTTTTTCTTTCGAATTTATTTTTGAAGGAACCCAAATCTGAATTCTTAAAATCTGATCACCGTGACCATTCGAATTTAATCTATCCAAACCTTTTTCCTTCATTCGAAGAAACTTTCCGGGCATTGTTCCGGCATCAATTTTAACTTTTGCTTTTCCTTGAAGAGTTGGAACTTCAACCTCAGTTCCTAAAACTGCATCGGGATAACTAATTAACAAATCGTAAATCACATCATCATTATTTCTGATAAAATGTTGATGCTTCTCCTCGTGAAATTCTACAATCACATCGCCCGATGGTCCGCCTCGTCGTCCAACATTACCTTGACCACGAAGAGGAATATAATTTCCTTCCGATACACCAGCAGGAATATTTACTTTTATAGTTGACTCGCCTTGAATTCTTCCTTCACCTTTACAACTTTGGCAATGTTCTTTTATGATGTAACCAGTTGCTCCGCAAAAAGTACATGGCGCAATATTTACAAATTGACCAAACACAGAACGACTAACTTGACGAAGTTCGCCAGAGCCATTGCAATGCGGACATTTAGTTTTTGCGCTTCCAATTTTTGCACCGCTTCCGCTACAAGTTGAACAAGAAATATATTTTTTAATTTTTAATTTCTTTTCAATTCCAGTTGCAATTTCTTCTAAAGTTAATTTCAATTTTATTTTTAAATCACTTCCAGGTTCGCCACCTTCGTATCTTTGAGATCTTCCTCTAGAACCAGTGCCACCAAAAAAATCTTCAAAAATTGATCCGCTGAAAACATCGCCGAAGTTTGAAAAAATATCATTGACATTTGAATACTGATGGAAATCGCTTCCAGCTCTCATTCCTTCATGACCAAATTTATCGTAACGCGTACGCTTATCGCTATCGCTTAAAACTTCGTAAGCCTCAGATGCTTCTTTAAATTTATCTTCTGCCTCTTTGTTGTTCGGATTTTTATCGGGATGAAATTGAACTGCTAATTTGCGATAAGCTTTTTTTATTTCATCAGTTGCGGATGAACGACCAACGCCAAGAATTTCGTAATAATCTTTTTTATGTCCCATAATTAAATTTTTTCTTCGCTTTCAGGTAATGTTGAAACAATTACTTTTGCATGTCTAATTACTTTTTCATGCATTTTGTAGCCGCGTTCAATTTCTTCGATGATTGTGTTTGGCGCCAAATCTGCGCGCGGAACCAACATTAGTGCATCGTGAAAGTCAACATTAAATTCTTTTCCGACCGTTTCAAACGCTGAAACGCCTTTAAATTCAAGCAGTTTCATTAGTTTTGAATAAACGAGTTCTACCCCTTTCAAAAATTGTTCGTTTTCGCCGTGCGTGTCGGCTGATTTTAAAATTCGTGCAAAGTCGTCAACTATCGGTAAAATTTCTGTAATGATTGATTCGCTTGCAAATTTAAAAAAATTTGTTTGATCGGTTTCTGTACGGCGTTTGAAATTTTCAAACTCGGCGGCTTTGCGTAATAGTTGATCTTTTAAACTTGTTGTTTGATTTTGTAATTCTATAATTTGTTCGTTTAAAATTTCTATTTCGGATTTAACTGGTTCTAAATTATTTAACTCGTTTGGAATTTCTGTTTCGTTTTGCATAAAAATATTTTTTTAATTAAAAAGTAAAGAGAGAGAGTGAGCAACATAATCTACAAGTGGCATAACTTTATTGTACTGCATTCTTCGAGGACCAATAATTCCGATAGTTCCTGTTTCAGTTCCGAAAGTATAATTTGATGAAACAACGCTGAATTGTTCTAATCGTCTTTCACCAGTTTCGCAACCGATTGCAACTTTTACTGAATTTGACATTTCATTTTTTTTGAAAATATGAATTACCATTTCTTTATTTTCAAGTAATTCTACAATTGTTCTAAATTGATTTACATTTACAAACTCAGGTTGATTGAGAACTTCAGTTGGAATATTAATATGCAATGATTCATTTTTAGTTGGCTCAAAAATTTTATCGACAGAGTCAACAAACAATCTAATCAGACTTGTTTCATCAATAGATGAATTTTTAATTCTATCTTTGAAAGTTTCTCTAATTTCAGAAATAGTTAAACCAGCAAGTTTTTCATTCAGCACAGTTGTGATTTCATCAATTTTAAATCGAGAAATTTCCTCGTGAATTTCAATCATTGCAGTTTTAACAATTCCATTATCAAGCGAAAGTAAAACAACAATCTTATTTGAAGAAATATGAACCAACTCCAATTTTTCCAAAATGGTTTTTTCAAATCTTGGAATTGTTACAATTGAAAGTTGTTTTGTTATCGAACTAATAATTTTTGATGTGAGTCGCAAAATTTCTTCTGGTTCATTAGTAGAATTCAGTTGCTGAAGAATTTTTTCTTGATGCGAAAAAGAAACCGTTTCGGGCTCCATTAATTTATCGATGTAAGTTCGGTATCCCAAATCGGTCGGCACGCGTCCAGCCGAAGTGTGCGGATGCGCCAAATATCCAAACTCCTCCAAATCGGCCATAACATTTCTAATCGTAGCTGGGCTCAAACCAATTTCAGTTTTTTGAGAAATAAATCGCGAGCCAACAGGCGTAGCCGTGCGAATAAATCGCTCGATTATATTATGCAGAATCGTTTCTTCTCGTTTTGATAAATTATTGTTCATTATTTTTAAAAGGGAAAATCAAACTTATTCTGAAAAATAAGAATTTTTACAAGGCAAAACAAGGTGCGATAATGTGTCTTTTAAAACATCTTTTCTTATTTTACAAAATAAAATTATGAGTTCAGAATTAATAAATCTTGCAAAAGTTCATTACGAAAATTTTCCCGTCGGCTCTTTTTTTCTGAAAAAAAATATCAAAGAACCGATTCAATTAATTTATACTTTTGCTCGTGTTGCTGATGATTTTGCTGATGAAGGTGATTTTACGATTGAGGAGCGAATTTCAAAACTCAATAATTGGGAAAAAGAATTTACGATTGCATTAAATGGAACTTCGTCAATTGAAATTATGAATAAACTTTCAGTTTGCATTGAACAATTTAAATTGACAAAACAATATTTTTATGATTTAATCGAAGCTTTTAAAATGGATGCAAATGAAATTAGATTTATAAATTATGACGAATTAAATTATTATTGTAGACACAGTGCCAACCCAATTGGAAGATTACTTTTAGAAATTAACGAGTCGAACAATGAAGAAAATAATATTCTCTCCGATAAAATTTGTACAGCGCTTCAAATAATTAATTTTATTCAAGATGTGAAAAACGATTCTCGAAAAAATAGATGTTATATGCCAATGGATTTAATGAATCGCCACAAATGCAATGAAACTGATTTATTGGAAGTAAAAAATGAAAGTGCAAAATTAGTTTTAAAAGAATTACTAACAGACTCAAATAAATTACTAAAAGATGGAAGCGCACTATTAAAAAAAGTAAATAAAAGTTTCCGTCTCGAATTAAAACTTATTTTTTACAGCGGAAATGAGATTGCAAATAAATTGGAAAAACAATTATTAAATAGTAATTTTAACAGACCAAAAATCAATTTAATAGATAAAATTAAGATAGGAGCAAAAACGGTTTCCAGTTATTTATGAATTTATCATTAACAATAGAAAATATCTCGAAAAATAAAATGAGTACATTTTACTACTCATTTCTTTTTCTTCCAAAGCAAAAAAGAGAAGCAATTTCGCTTGTTTATGCGTGGTGCCGAGCTACGGATGATATTGTCGACTCAGATTTGTCAGTTTCAAATAAGCGAGCACGGCTACTTTTATGGGCAAAAGAATTTGATAAAGCAATAAATCATAAATCCGATTACCCGATTTTGAATCGAGTTGGTAAAATAATTTCAGAGTTTAATATTCCTGTCGAACATTTCCACGAACTCATCAGCGGAATGGAAATGGATTTAACAAAAACTCGTTACGAAACTTTCGATGAACTTTTAAATTATTCTTATCGAGTTGCTTCGTCGGTTGGATTGATGTGCACGGAAATATTTGGTTACTCACAAAAGCAAACTATTGAGTATTCCAAAATGCTCGGCTATTCTTTGCAGTTAACAAATATTTTACGCGACATAAAAAACGATGCAAAAAGAAATAGAATATATTTACCACTAAGCGATTTAAGAAAATTCAATTATTCAGAAACCGATTTAATAAATAATCTGTACGATGAAAGATTTATTGCGCTTATGAAATTTCAATTTGAAAGAACAAAAAATTATTTTTTAGAAACTAAAAGTCTTTTATCGAACGAAGACAAACCATTATTTATAGCGGCAGAAATTATGCGAGCTTTATATTTTGAAATTCTTTTAAAAATTGAAAAATGCAACTTTGATGTCTTCAATAATAATGTTCGTCTCTCCTCCTTTAAAAAAATAAGTATTGCCTCAAAAACTTGGTGGCAATTGCGAAATACAAATGCAGTTTGATGTTGTAATAGTTGGTGGAGGATTAAGTGGACTTGCCGCATCAATCCAATTATCTCAAGAAAATCTTAAAATAAATTTAATTGAAAAAAATTCTTATTTAGGTGGAAGAGCTCGATCATTTATTGAAAATAAAACTGGGGACGAAATTGATGATGGACAACATTTAATTTTGGGGTGTTACAAAAATAGTTTTCAATATTTAAAAAAAATCAAATCCTTAAGTCTTTTAAAATTCCATAATAATTTAGAAATTAATTTTAGATTTGGCAAAAGAAAATTCAAATTAAAAGCTTGGAATTTGCCTGCTCCATTTCATATTATATTTTCTTTATTAAATTTAAAATCACTTCAATTAAAAGAGAGAATTAATCTTATTCGTATTGGTTTTGCGTTGTTTTATAATGAAAAAAATATTTCAAATTTAACCGTTGAAGAGTGGTTAAATAGCCATAAACAAAGCCAAAATGCAAAAAATTATTTGTGGAATGTGATTTCGGTTGGCGCTTTAAACGGATTACCTCAGAATACTTCGGCAGAAATATTTAAAAATATATTGAAAGAAATATTTTTGTACTCAAACAAAAATTCCCGATTTGTAATTCCTAAACTCGGGCTTTCAAAAATATTTGTTGAAGGCGCAGTGAAACATTTAGAAACTCATCGCGTAAAAATATCTTACAACGAGGCGATTGAAAAAATATTAATTCATAAAAATTCCGTAATTGGAGTTGAATTAAAAAATGGAAATATAATAAAAACCAATTCAGTTGTTTTATCAGTTCCGCATTCTGAATTAAAAAAAATAGTTACAAATTCAAAAATCGAAAATGATTTTAAATATCTCGATCAATTATCTTTTTCACCAATTCTTAATATCCATCTTTGGTTTGATAAATATTTTATGAAAGAGGAATTTATTTCAATTCTTGATTCTCCTCTTCATTGGATTTTTAATAAATCAGAATCTTCAAAATTACATTATTTAACAATTGTAATTAGCGCCGCTCACGAATATATTAATTGGAATAATCAAAATATATTAGAAATGTGCAAAATAGAAATCGAAAAAGTATTTCCTGATTCAAAAAATGCAAAACTTATTCATCACAAAATTATAAAACAAAAACGCGCTACTTTTTTGCAAACTCCGACAGCAGAAAAATATAGACCAGAAAACAAAACTTCAATTAATGGATTATTTATAGCAGGGGATTGGACTAAAACGAATTTGCCTGCGACAATTGAAGGTGCAATTTTAAGTGGCAACAATGCCGCGGAGTTGGTAAAAAAATATTTAATCCGTTAACGGCAAATAAATTATAATTTTTGTTCCAACATTTTGTTCACTTTGGATTTCAATTCCACCGCCATGCGAATCGACAATATTTTTCACAATCGCCATTCCAAGTCCAGTTCCATGTTTTTTCCCAAAAGTAACAAACGGCTCAAAAATTCTTTTTTGCACTTCTTCGGGCATCCCAATTCCCGAATCGGCAAAACAAATTTCAATTCGGTTATTAATTTTATTTGATGAGACAGTTAAACTTCCTCCATTTGGCATTGCATCTGCAGCGTTTCCTGCGATATTGAAAAAAACGCGACCAAGTTTTTCCGTATCGATTTTAACATTTCCGAAATAATTTAATTCACGATTTAATTTGATATTTCTTTTCTGTAAATCTTTATTGATAAAAATTAGCGCAGCATCTAAAACATCATTTAGTGAAATGATTTCAAAATTTGTTGCACTCACTCCGCGCGAGTAATCCAAAATTTCCTGCGTCATATTTACAAATCTATCAACTTGATGAATAATTTCATCTGCGAGTTGAATTGTTTCACTATCAGTAACTTTCTTTTTGATTGATTGCGCGTAAACTCTTAATGTCCCCATCGGATTTTTTATATCATGAATTATTGTTCCAGCCATTTGACCGATTGCAGAGAGCCTTTCTTTTTGTAACATACTTTGAATGATTTGCGTATTTTCAATTGCAATTGCGGCGTGAACAGAAAGCGCATTTAACATTTCAACATCATCTTGCAAAAAGAAATTATTTCGTTTATTTAAAAGTTGAAACACACCGATTGTTTTATCATTTTTATTTTTTAATGGAAGAGTTAATATAGTTTTTGTTTTATATCCGCTTTGTTTATCAATTTCTTGATTAAACCTCGAATCGGAATACGCATCATCAATTAAAATTGTTTCACCAGATTTTGCGACCGTGCCAGAAATTCCAACTCCCAATTTAAGTCTAATCTCAATCATCTCACCACCTCTAATTGTTTTCGACCAAATTTCACCAGCAAGTTCATCAATTAAAAAAAGTGTTCCTCGTTCGCAATCAATTAAATTTACAGCCGTATCAACAATAATATTTAGGAGTTCATCTAAATTTAATGATGAGTTTAAAATTTTTGAGGCTTCAATTAATTTTAAAAGCTTTTCGCGATCTGTAATGTTTGTGTGTGGCATTATTTAAAAGTACAATGTTACTGAATAAGATTCAATGTGGAATTTTATCAATTATATTTTTTACATGAGAAAAATTTCTTTTACTTACTCGAAGTTTAATATTTACAACTTCATTTTCATATTCGGTTTTTACAAATTCAGCCAAGTTACGAAGTTGAACAATCGATTTATATTCAGAAATTGGAATTGTAAATCGGATTTCCTCAAATGTTTCGTGAACAATTTCCGCGATTTTCTCCCGTAATCCCAACAGATTTATCCCTCGCTGTGCAGAAATTGCAACGGAAGGAGAAAATTTAGATTGCAATTCTCGCAAGATTGATCTATCTGGGAGCTGATCGATTTTATTAAAAACAAATAAAATATTTTTTCCACCTGCACCGATTTCTTCCAATGTAGAATTTACAACTTCAATATGATCCTCAAGATGCGGATGAGTTGTATCGATAACATGCAAAAGCAAATCTGCCTCGACAACTTCTTCAAGTGTACTTTTAAAAGAGGCGACCAAACCGTGCGGAAGTTTGCGAATAAATCCGACAGTATCGCTCATTAAAATATTTAGTGTTGGAGAAACAGCAAGAGACCGAGTTGTTGTATCGAGCGTAGCGAAGAGACGATTTTCGACAAACACATTTGCATCTGAAAGTGCATTTAACAAAGTTGACTTGCCAGCATTTGTGTAACCAACAATCGCAACATTAAAAAGTTCTTTTCTTCCGCTTCGTTGAGTTTGTCTTTGAAGAGAAATTTTTTCCAATTTCTTTTTTAAAGTAGAAATTCTTTCACGCACAATTCGTCTATCAGTTTCAATTTGTGTTTCGCCGGGACCTTTTGTGCCGATACCACCAAATTGTTTTGAAAGATGAGTCCATTGTCGAGTTAGTCGAGGTAAAAGATATTCCATTTGCGCAAGTTCAACCTGCGTGCGAGCTTCATTTGATTTTGCTCGTCGCGCAAAAATATCTAAAATAAGTCCACTTCGATCAATCACTTTTCTTTCTATAACTCGTTCAAGATTTCTTAATTGAACAGGAGATAAATCATCATCAAAAATAATTATTTGAATGTCATCACCAATTGCTATATTTTTTATTTCTTCAACTTTTCCTTTTCCAATATAAAACGCAGAATCAATTCCATCTCGTTCCTGTAAAATACGATGTTGTACAGTTGCTCCGGCAGTATCTGCAAGCAAAGTTAATTCGTTCAAATATTCAAACGCTTGATGTTTTGAAATATTTCGAGTCGCAACACCAACAACAATTGCTCGTTCGGATTGGGTTGTAATTAATTCAATCATAGAATTTCTTTTTTTGATGTTCGAGAGATAATCATCTCAATTAGTGCTAAAAATAAGGCGAAAAACAGGAAATAAATCCATAGTTCAATTCCAATTCTGCTTTCGTAAATATTATTTGAGATTTTTGTTTCATCGTCAATGAAAATAATATTTTCTTTTTTAATCCCAAGCGAAGTAAATGAATTTAAAATATCTTGCTTTGATGAAATCTCTCCTTCGGATTCCTTTTGATTGAGATTATACGAAATAATATTTTCAGTCGAACTATTTTTAATAATATAATTTCCAGGTGTTTTGGTTTTTGGCAATTGTAATTTTATTGATGAACTAGTTTGTGAGAAATTGCTTAAAATAGTTTCACTTTTATTTGGGGCAATAAAAATAATTTTATTACCATCTGTAAAATCATTTATTGGTACAGTAACATTTACCTTTTCTCCAACAATTGATTGAGGTATGGGATTATCTTTTTGGGAGATATAAAATAAAATCTGAGAAATGAGTGGAACGAAAATACCTTTTGTAGAAATATTTGACCAATCTTCATTTGTGCCAACCGCACAAAAAATTAGAATACCTTTTTCAATACTCTTTTCAAATAAAAAAGATTTATTGTTACTCATTTTTGCAATAGGTCGAACTGATTCTTCGTTTTGTAAAAATGCGTAAGTAATAATTTCTGGGGAATCGAACGATTGATTTTTATTGCTTTCAAAAATTCCCTGAAAAACAGGATGAGACTTATCCCAATTATTAATTGAAAGCGGTAAATCTGAATTTAAAATTGACAAATCATTTGAGTTATTAAAAAATGTGCTTGAAATATTTTGTAACGAAGTTATATCGTTCGGTAAAATTAAAACTCCACCACCATTTTTTATAAAATTTAAAATCAAATCATTTTGGTTTTGCGATAAATCTTTTACTGAGGAATAAATTAAAACATCATTTTTCAATAAAACAGAAGCGGTAAGTTTATTTGGTGTTAAATTGTTATAAGATATTATTTGCAAACTATCTTTTACTGAGAGGATTTTCAATGCGGCATTAAGATAAACATCTTCATTTTCCAATGAATTTAGTACCAAAACAGATATGTTTTTCTGAATATTTAAATTGAAATAAAATTTATTATCCGCCTCAAGTTCGTCAGTTTCAATTTCAACTCTTCCAATATTTGCGCCACTTTTTTCTGCAATTATTTTAAAATCAATTGTTTTAGATGACAACGGTCCGATTTCACAAATTTGTTGCGCAACTCTTTTTTCGTTTATAAAAATAGTTGCAAGTGTGGAAGATTTATAATCTCCTAAATTTGAAATTGTTACTTTAGCAGTAAATGGAATATTTGGCTTGAGAATTGATGAGCTGATTTCAACATTCTTTATCCCAACATTTTTGAATGATTGATTATTTAACGATGCAAAAAATAACTTTGTGTGATTGGAAAATAAATTCTCCTCTGTTTTAAAATTAAAAACATCACTCAAATTTGATTTTTGATTATCTGTAATTACAAAAATCTCTTTATTTGCATTTTGGCTTTTATCCAAAATTGTCGAAGCAAATCTTACCGCATCGTAAATTGTTTTTCGCTCAAATACAGATTGTAAATATCCATTCTCTTTTTTTAAACTCTCAATATTTTTAGAAAACCCAAGATTTAGAGTATCGTTTAAATCTGATAAAGGCAAAATTAAAACTTCATCGCCATCTTTCATTGAGTTCAAAATATTATTCGTAAAAACCTTTGCTTGTTCAATAAATTTTCCTTTTTCATTGTAACGAAGCATACTTTGAGAATTATCAATTATAATTATTGAAGAGGCGTGAGTATTTGAATTCCAAAGCTGAGAAGTTGACTCAATTGCTGGACGAGAAAATGCTAACGCAATTAGTAAAATTATAGCGGTTCGTAAAATTAAAAGCAACCACTGACGAATTTCAATTTTTCTAATTTGTTTAGATTGTAATTCTTTCAAAAACCTTATCGAGCTGAAATCAATAATTTTTAATTTTTTTAAATTAAGAAGATGCAGAATAAATGGGATTGACGCGGCGAGAAGTCCAAAAAGCGCAATAGGATTAAGAAATGTCATTCAATAAATATAAATATTTTGTACCGGGGGGGGGACTCGAACCCCCAATGTCTTACGACGCTAGCTCCTAAGGCTAGTGTGTCTGCCAATTCCACCACCTCGGCAATTTTTTTGATTGCAGTCAAATATAAAAAAAAATCGATAGAGGTCAAAACATATTAAAATCAATCAATTATTTCTGTTGAATGCTCGCACAAATCTTTTTAATTTTAGCAAAAGTGAAATGGATTTATTTTATGTCAAATAGCAAAGTAGTTACAATCGAACGCCATATAATAGAAGGCGAGCGAAAACATCCGGGCGCGACTGGGCATTTTTCAAATGTCTTGCGCGATTTAACTTTAGCAATAAAAATAATTTGGAGAGAAGTTTCCAAAGCTGGGCTTGTTGATATTCTTGGAACGACAAATAAAGAAAATGTTCACGGTGAAGTTGTAAAAAAATTAGATGAGTTAGCCGACGAAACAATTTACAAAGCGATGGATCACGGTGGACATCTTTGCGTAATGGCTTCGGAGGAAAATGAAGATATACTTTTATTGCCGGAAAAATATCCGAAAGGAAAATATGTTTTGCTTTTTGATCCGCTTGATGGCTCATCGAACATTGATGCAAATGTTTCAATTGGAACAATTTTTTCTCTTTACCGAAGAGTTTCTGAAAAAGGAAATGGAACGCTGAACGATTGCACCCAACCCGGTTACAAACAAATTGCCGCAGGTTATGTTGTTTACGGTTCGAGCACAATGTTTGTTTACACAACAGGCGAAGGTGTTCATGGATTTACACTTGATCCTTCGATTGGCGAATTTTTACTTTCGCACGAAAATATTAAAATTCCACGAAGAGGAAAAATTTATAGCGTCAACGAGGGCAACTACACTTATTGGTACGATGGCGCAAAAAAATATATTAAATATCTTCAAGAAGAAAATAAAGAAACCAATCGTCCTTACTCTGGAAGATATATTGGTTCGCTCGTTGCGGATTTTCATCGAACACTTTTGTACGGCGGAATTTTTCTTTATCCCGGCGACAAAAAAAATAAAAATGGAAAACTAAGATTAATGTACGAAGCAAATCCACTTTCGATGATTGTGGAAAATGCTGGCGGAAAATCATCAAATGGAAAAAAAAGAATTCTCGAAATTATTCCCGAAAAATTACATCAACGCACTCCACTTTTTATCGGCAGTTATGATGATGTAACTGAATGCGAAATGTATGTCTCAAATGATGGAATTGAATAAAGTAAATTTTGTAGTAGTTGATGTTGAAACTACCGGATTGTATCCTCAATCGGAAGCGATTACCGAAATTGCAATGTATAAAATTTGCGATAAAAAAATCGTTGATAAGTGGTGTACACTAATAAATCCCGAAAAATCAATTCCGCTTTTTATAACTTTAAAAACTGGAATAAGCGATGCGATGGTTTTTGATAAACCAACGGCAAGCCAAATTGCCCCTAAAATATTGGAGTTTATTGGCGATTCTGTTTTTGTAGCGCACAATGCAGATTTTGATTTTGGATTTGTCAATTCTGCTTTAAATAAAAGCGGAATTAAAAACCTTACGAATTCAGTCGTTTGCACGGTAAAATTAGCAAGAATTTTTTTACCACATCTACCGAAAAAAAATCTCGATTATGTTTCAAATGCTTTCGGAATTAAAACAGAAAATCGTCATCGCGCAGACTCAGATGCACATACAACTGCAATTGTTTTGATTAAATTTTTAGATATTTGGGAAAAAGAAAATGGAATAAAAAATCTCGATGAATTTCTAAAATTGCAAAAACATCCCGCTACAAGAAAATATTTTTAATTATTTTAATCGCTTTTCAGCTTTAAGAATCAATTCGCTTGTCGGATATAATTCAACTAATTTTTCAAATTCTAATTTTGCTTGTTTCCGGTTGCCTAGTCTTTCGAAACATTGCGCAATCATATATTGCGAATCATCTTTCTTTTCAGAAATTTTAAATTGAAAAACTTTTTTAAACGATTCAAGCGCACCTTTGTAATCTTTTAATCCAAATTTAGATTCACCAATCCAATAATAACAATTATCGGCAAAATCTTGTTGCACTTCGCCACTAAGCAAAGTTTCAAATTGTTCTATTGCGGCTTGTCTATTTCCACTTTTAACTAAGTCAACACTTGCTTGATATTTTTTAATTACTTCAAATGGTGTTTTTCCCGGAACTAAAGGAACAATCTTTTTGACTTCTACTTTTTTATTTTCGGCTTCAAGTTTTTCAGCTTCCAGTTCGGCTTCTTTTATTCTTCTTTCTTCATCAAGTTTTTTCGCCTCAGCAATATCAAGCGAATCTTGTATTTGCGCATCTACAACTTCTGTTTCAATTTCCTCAACTGGTTCCTCAATTATAGTTGTTGTGTCAACTGGTTCCTCAATTATAGTTGTTGTGTCAACTGGTTCAGTCAGAGGTTCTTCACTTTGCAAAGTGTCCTCGTTTATTTCATTAATTTTAATTGGGATGTCAACAATTTGAGGTATCGTTTGAATTGTATCTTGAGTAATAGTAGAATCAGACAAGATTGTTTCGCCACTTGTAGTTTCTTCTTTTGTTGCACCACCAAAAAGTCCGCAACCAACAATTGAAAGAGAGAAAACTATAATTGAAAAAATATTTAATATTAAATTTTTCATTTCAAACCTTAAATTTATTTATTACAAATGTATTGAAGCAGTCAGTTAAAATCAAGTTTTGCTCCGTTAAGATAAAAGTGATTCTGGGTCTAAATTATTTCCTTCGATACCTTTAAAATACTTAACAGTACCAACGGTTAATTCAAAAGTAGAATCGTCATCGCAAACAATTACACCTTTTCTGTGCAACTGCAATGCGCTAACAGTCCACATGTGATTTACTCCTTGCTCAACTAAATGACTAACCGCGCGCGCTTTTGAGTGACCACTAATTATTATTAAAACTTCTTTTGCATCGAGAATTGTTGCAACACCAACTGTAAGCGCCATCTTCGGAACTTTATTTATATCGTTTTCAAAAAATCGTGAATTAGCAATTAGTGTATCGTAAGTTAAAGTTTTAATTCTTGTACGAGATGAAAGCGAAGAGCCCGGCTCGTTAAATGCAATGTGTCCATCAGGACCGATTCCACCAAGAAAAAGATTTATTCCGCCGACACTTTTTATTTTATCTTCGTATTGTTTGCATTCAAGTTCGAGATCACTCGCGTTGCCATTTAAAATATTTATATTTTCTTTTGCAATATCCACATGCGAAAAAAAATATTTCCACATAAACGAATGATAACTTTCAGGATGATCCTCTGGCAAATCAATATATTCATCCATATTAAAAGTAATTACATTTCTGAAAGAAATTAGCCCCGCTTTGTGCATGTTAATTAATTCGTTGTAAGTTCCGATTGGCGATGCGCCAGTTGGAAGCCCGAGCATAAATGGTTTTGATTGTGTCGGACCGAATGCGCGAATTTTTTTTACAATATACGATGCCGCCCACTTGCTGACTAAATTATAATTTGGTTGAATTATTACTCTCATAAATTTTCCTATCTATTTTTTTACGAATTTATCTTTTTGGAATTATTCCAATCCCTGGTTTATTTTGTAAAATTATTTTTCCATTTTCAATTTTTGTTCCGTCGAACAAATCGTTTTTAATTAAAAGCGCGCCATCTAAATCTGCCCAATCAACAAGTGGCGAAAGATGCGACGCGGCAGAAATCGCACAACTTGTTTCAGTCATACAACCGAGCATAATTTTCATATCAAGTGCACGAGCAAGGTCAATCATTTTTCGCGCCTCACGCATCCCGGTGCACTTCATCAATTTAATATTTATTCCCGAATAAACCCCTTTCGCTTTCGGAATATCTTTTAATCGTTGCACACCTTCGTCGCCAATTATCGGAATCGGGCTTCGTTCAGTTATCCACGCATTTTCATCAATCATCGTTTTGGGTAATGGTTGCTCGACAAAAACAACATTTCTCTCGGCAAGCCAATTTATCATTTCAAGCGCTTTTTCTTTTTCGCTCCAACCTTGATTTGCATCTGCGGTGATTGGCTTGTCGGTAATTTGCCGAATAACTTCAATCATACTTTTGTCATTTTCTTTTCCGAGTTTCACTTTTATGATTTTGAAATCGGCAGCATCTTTCATTTTTTCTCGAACAACTTCCGGAGTATCAATTCCAATTGTGAAAGTTGTATTTGGTGTTTTATTTTTTTCGAGTCCCCAGATTTTATACCAAGGAAGATTAAAAATTTTTCCGACTAAATCGTGAAGCGCAATATCGATTGAAGCTTTTGCCGCACAATTTCCGGGAGAAATTAAATCGACATAATTTAAAATTTTTTCTAACTCAAAAGGATTTTCGAATTGTGATAAATCAACTTGCGATAAAAATTTTGTTGCGCTTTCGTGCGACTCGCCTAAATATGGTGGCATCGATGCTTCGCCGTATCCAATAAATTCATCAAATGCAATTTCAGTCAACATCACTGGAGTAGTTTTGCGCGACATCGTTGCAATTGTAAAAGTATGTTTTAATTCTAAAGTGTACGGGCGAAATGAAAGTTGCATTTTTGAGTTCCTCGAAACATTTTTTGCAAATGCAAAATTATTTAAAAATAATGTACTTGCGCCAAGAGTTGATTTGGCTAAAAATTCGCGTCGTGTATGCTTCATACCGAATATTAATTGTAAGTTGTCTTAAAATCAACAGAGATTTTTTGTTGCAGTGCCAATGAGTTTTTTATATTTTGCAATATGCAATTTACTCGTTCCAGCGGAATTTTACTTCACCCAACTTCGTTACCAAATAATTTTGGGATTGGAGATTTCGGAAGTAGCGCTTATAAATTTGTAGATTTTCTTTCATCAAGTGGATTTACATTTTGGCAATTTTTACCTCTAACTCCAACAGGTTTTGGCGATTCGCCCTATCAAAGTTTTAGTGCTTTTGCAGGAAACAGAAATTTAATTAGCCCAGAATTACTTTTAAAAAATGATTTTCTTGATAAAAAAGATTTAAAGGATTTACCAAAACTCTCAAACTCGAAGGTTGAATTTTCAAAAGTTAATAATCAGAAAGAATCTCTTTTAAGAAAATCTTTTCAAAAGAAAATTAAAAGTAAAGAATACAAATTTTTTATTAGTGAAAATGAATTTTGGTTGAATGATTACGCGCTTTTTATGAGTCTTAAAAAATTTCATAATGGCAGGGCATGGTTTGAATGGGAAAATGATTTTAAAGATTACAATAAAGCAAAAAAACAAAAATTAAATAGCAACATAAAAAAGGAAATTGAATTTCAAAAATTTGTGCAGTTTCTTTTTTTTAGTCAATGGAGAGAATTGCAAAATTATGCGAAACAAAAAAAAATAAAATTTATTGGCGACTTGCCAATTTTTGTAGCACACGATAGCGCCGATGTTTGGGCAAATCAAAAATATTTTACACTTACAAAAAACGGCGCGCTAAAAAAGAAAGCTGGAGTTCCGCCAGATTATTTTAGTAAAACAGGTCAACTTTGGGGAAACCCACTTTACGATTGGAAAAATTTAGAAAAAAATAATTTCGCTTGGTGGAAGAAAAGAATTTCACACCTTTTAAAAATGGTTGATATAATTAGAATTGATCACTTTCGCGGATTTGAGGCTTGTTGGGAAATTCCTGGCGACGCAAAAACTGCAAAGTTTGGTAAATGGAAAAAAACTCCGGGAATTAAATTTTTTAACACTTTAAAAAATAGTTTTACAGATTTACCAATCATCGCTGAAGATTTAGGATTTATTACTAGCGAAGTTAGAAAATTGCGAGATAGATTTAATTTTCCCGGAATGAGGATTATGCAATTTGCTTTCGGAGTAAAAGGTGAAAAAAAATTTCTATCAAAAAATTTTATTGAAAACACAATTGCATACACTGGCACGCACGATAACGATACGACTTGTGGATTTTTTGAAAAAGAAAAAAGAAAAAAATCTTCAACCTATAAGCATGCAAAAAAATATTTACAAACCGACGATAAAAATTTGTGCAAAGCATTAATTATTGATGCGCTTAAAAGTAGAGCGAGTATCGCAATTTTTCCAATGCAAGATATTTTAAATCTCGACTCAAAACATAGAATGAATTTTCCGGGAAAAATAATTGGCAATTGGCAGTGGAGAATGAGTGAAAAATTATTAACAGGTAAACTTGCAAAAGAATATCTTAAACTTAATAAAAAATATTTGCGCACTTAATAAGTTTGTATAAAAATAAATCGTTTGCTATATTTCGCTTGTGAAAAAAATTATAAAAACATCTTCATATTTAGTTTTCATTTTTACAATTGTCGGTTGTTTAAACTCTTATGGTTTAATGTCGCCGCAAATTGATAATAATATTACTCCTAAAAAAATCGGAGTTTCCTCAGCATCTACGATATTTTTTGTTGCAAATCTTGGCGATGCCAGCCTGCAGAGTGCAATTGAAGATGGCAAAATTAAAAAAATTCATCATGTTGAAAAAAAAGATTCCTATTTTCTTTTCGGTTTGATTTTTGTAACTAAAACCACAGTTTACGGAGAATAGTTTTTTTTGAAAAAAGTAATTTAATTTTTTGAAATTTCTATTATCATATTTTGTAATCACGGAAAATTATTAAATTAAAAAATGACATACATTCGCCTCATTATTAAATTCATTTTATTTTTACTCCATAGTTTATTTTTTCTTTTAATTGGATTAGTTCTTCCATTAGCATTTCTTTTTGTTTCAAAAAAAAATAAAAGGAGATTCCTTTCTTGGCTGACAAAAATTTGGTCAATATCTACATTAAAAATTTTAAATGTAAAAATTTTTGCAGATTTAACTTATTACAATAAAAATGAAACATATTTGATTGTTGGGAATCATTTAAGTTGGCTTGATGCAGTTATTTTCGGTTCATTTTTTAAAGCGCAATTTATTGCAAAAAAAGAAATTGCAAGTTGGCCGATTATTGGTTGGCTATCAAAAATTGGTGGAACAGTTTTTATCGACAGAACAAAAATCACTCAAGGTGTAAAAGTGGCTTCCACACTTGCTAAAACTTTACAACTTGGTAGTTCGGTTTTAATTTTTCCAGAATCAAAATCTTCAATCGGCAATAAAGTTTTACCTTTTAAACCATCACTTTTTTTATCTGCAATTGAAGCGGGAAGTAAAATTTTACCAGTTACACTAGATTTTGGAACTGTTGATGGAAAACCATTCGTAACAGACGAAGATAAAATTAAATTTTCTTATTTCGATGATATGACTTTTGCACCGCACTTTTTAAAATTTTTAACATTTAAAAGTTTTACAATGAAATTAATAACTCATTCGCCAATTGAGACAACAACCGGACTTGATGCGAAAGAATTAGCGCTAAAATCTTTTCAATTAGTTGAAAGCGGAATGGAAAGTTTGAAGAAGTGAAAATATTAGTTTTGATATTTTTATTTTTTGATTTAATAATTGGACAAACAAAAATGAAATTAAATCCTCTCTCAAAAGAAGAAGAAAAAGTTATCATTCAAAAATCAACCGAAAGAGCATTTACAGGCAAGTACGATAAATTTTTTGAAGAGGGAATTTATATTTGCAAACGATGCGATGCGCCACTTTATAAATCAAACGACAAATTCAATTCTGGGTGCGGCTGGCCAAGTTTTGATGATGAAGTTAAAGACGCAATTAAAAGGGAAAATGACGCTGATGGTTTTCGGACGGAAATTCTTTGTTCAAAATGCGGTGCACATTTAGGGCATGTTTTTATTGGCGAAGCACTTACAAAAAAAAATACTCGCCACTGTGTAAATTCTATTTCTCTTAAATTTATTTCGAAGTAATAAATAAAATTGTGGCTTCGATACATTCGCTCACCGAGTCGAGTCTACGACTTTCAGCGAATTACTCAGCCACCGATAGTATTATAAAATAAAAATCTTGTTCTCATTCCGCTCTCCGAGTAATCGCCAAAGGCGATTGTATCAAGGAGAGCAAAGTAAAAAATCTCTCCGATAAAATTTTAATGTCGTTTAAAATATTCAAAAGGTTCAATACAATTATTGCACCACCAAAGTGCTTTGCACGGAGTTGAACCGAAGTTAGATTTTATAATTGTGTCGCTCGATTTACAGCGTGGGCAAATTATTTTTCTGTTTTCATTTTGTGGCGGAGCGATTTGGCATTGGCAAAGTTTTTCTTTTGTTTGAGCAGTAAAATAATCTGTTGACCAAATCGGGGAGTTTGAAACTTCAACTTTTACTTTTCTATTTTTAAAAGATGATAAAATATCTTCTTCAATTATTTTTAAAGCAGGGCAACCTAAATAAGTTGGACGGAGAAAAATTACAATTTCATTTTCTGTTACCTCAATTTTAGAAATCATTCCCATTTCAACAATATTTAAATTTGGTATTTCAGGATCGGGAATATTTTCTAAAATCAAATAGATTTCCTTTTCGTTTACCATTTTAAATTCGGATAAGATCTTGGGACACTTTGCATTTCTGCAAGCAAGTGACTGAGATGTTCGGTGTGAAAATTTCTTGTGCGAGTGAATAAATGATTTTCTGTAACTTCGGGAATTTTTATATTTGCTTCAGTAAGAATAATTTCAATCACTTTTAACCAATCAGATTTTATAGATTTTGTATCTGAAATAATTCCTTTTTCAATTAATAATTTTTCGGATTGGCTTTCCTCAAACATTTGAAAAGTATATTTCCATAATTCATCAACAGCGATTTGAATTTTGCGATGACTTTCTTCGGTTCCGTTGCCAAGTCTTTTAATCCATTCTTTTGAGTGACGAGTGTGATAAGCAGATTCTTTTACAGCTTTGAGGGAAATTTCTGCAAGTGGAATAAAATGAGAATTTGAAAGCAAATTTAAAGTCAAATCATTAAAGAGAGAAAAAAATAATTGTCGCACAATTGTAAAAGCAAAATCACCTTTTGGCAATTCAACAATCTCGATACATTTAAAATTATTTGGTGCGCGGTAAAAAGCTAAATCATCTTCAGTCCTGTTTTTAGCCTCAATTTCACAGGCGATTTTATAGATAAAACTAGATTGACCAATCAAGTCGAGCGAAATATTTGCAAGCGCAATATCTTCTTCCAAAATCGGCGCATGTCCGCACCACTCAGAAACACGATGACCAAGAATTAATCTGTCGTCACCTAATTGCAAAAGATAATCATAAATATTTTTACTGACTAATTCGTCGTAATTATTTTTCATTAAAATAAATTTTTAATTTTTTTTGGTGATGTATAAAATTGCGGATGTCGATAAATTTTATCTTTTGCGGGATCAAACATCATTGGTGAATCATCGGGAGTTGATGAAGTAATAAATTTTGATTGCACAACCCAAATATTAATTGCTTCATTTCTTCTGCAATAAACATCTCGTGCATTTTGGAGAGCCATCTCCGCGTCGCTCGCGTGAAGACTTCCGCAATGTTCGTGCGGTGCGCCAATTTCTTTTTGAGCGAAAACTTCCCAAAGTTCAAGTTCTGTGTCATTCATAAAATCTCCAATTAATATTTTGATAAATATTTTTTTGAGTATTGGTCGACTGCGGCGCGAACCCATTTCCCATCTGCATCAGCTTTCTGGCGGGCAGTCATTCTTTCTTTGTTGCACGGACCATTTCCTTTTACCACTTTCCAAAATTCATTCCAATCGATTGGACCGACATCCCAATTTTGTGTTTCAATATTAAATTTTAAATTTTCATCAGGAATTTTTAAATCAATCGCAAAGGCTTGATCGATAGTTAAATTTATAAATCTTTGACGAAGCGTGTCGTTGGATTCTTTTTTAATTTCCCAACGAATTAATTCTTCGCTATTTGGAGAATCTTTATCGTGCGGACCAAACATCATCAAACTTGGCCACCACCAACGATTCACTGCATCTTGAACCATTTCGTGTTGTTCATCGGAACCCATTGCAAGAACCGAAACCATTTCATAACCTTGACGCTTGTGAAAATTTTCTTCTTTACAAATTCTAATCATCGCACGCGAGTAAGGACCGTACGAACATTTTGCCAACATAGTTTGATTTACAATTGCGGCGCCATCAACAAGCCAACCAATCACTCCAATATCAGCCCATGATAAAGTCGGATAATTAAAAATTGAAGAATATTTTGCTTTTCCTTCAAGCAAAGCATCGATAAGTTCACGACGATCAACGCCCAATGTTTCTGTTGCACAATATAAATAAAGACCATGCCCGGCTTCGTCCTGAACTTTTGCCAAAAGCCCCATTTTTCTTCGAAGTGATGGAGCGCGAGTTATCCAATTTCCTTCGGGGAGCTCGCCAACAATTTCAGAGTGAGCGTGTTGCGACATCATCCGAATTAGTTGTTGACGATATCGCTCGGGCATCCAATCTTTTGGTTCGATTTTTTCGCCACGAGAAATTTTTTCCTCAAAATTTTTTTGGAGAATTTCTTCACTCATGCTTAAAAACTAATTAAATAAATTTCAATTTGCAACATTTAATTTATTTGTCTTTAAAATTTAATTTCAATAAGTTCCAATATGCAATCCAAAGCAAAAACGGTAAATCAATATATCGAGAGTTTAAATGATGAAAGACAATTAGCCATTTCATCAATCAGAAAAGTAATTTTAAAAAATATTCCAAAAGGATTTTCTGAAGTAATGGGTTATGGAATGGTTGGCTATGTCGTTCCGCATTCAATTTATCCAAACGGATATCATTGCGATCCGAAACTGCCATTACCATTTTTCGGTATTGCATCGCAAAAAAATTATATTTCAATTTATCATTTAGGTTTGTACAATGGAAAATTATTAGATTGGTTCACAAATCAATGGAAAATAAAATCAAATAAAAAATTAAATATGGGAAAATGTTGCATTCGATTTAAAAAACTTGAAGATATTCCACTTGATTTAATTGGCGAACTTGTTTCAAAAATTAGTGTTGAAGATTGGATTAAAACTTATGAAAAAGAAATTAAAAAAGTAAAATAAAATTGATATTTACTTTAGACCATTATTTTGATAACTTTCAGAAAAATAAAATAAATTATGGCTTATTCAATCGGAATTGTTGGCGCTGGTACAATGGGAGCAGGAATTGCGCATGTTGCCGCGCTTCAAGGATCAAATGTTTATCTTTACGACACGAGCGAGGAATTAATTCGTCGCGGAATTGCAAAAATAACTTACGAACTTAAAAAAAGTGTCGATCGCTCAAAACTTTCACTCGAAGCAATGGACTCGGCGCTAAAAAAAATTCGTGCAAAAACCTCAATGTCAAATCTCGACTCGTGCGATATTATAATAGAGGCGGTAACTGAAGACTTGCGCGTGAAAAAAGATTTATTCAAAAAATTAGATACAATCGCTCATCACACAACAATTCTCGCAACGAACACTTCATCGTTTTCAATTACATCAATTGCCGGGGTTACATCAAAACCGCAAAGAGTTGTGGGAATGCATTTTTTTAATCCTGTGCATTTAATGCCACTTGTTGAAATAATTGAAGGCGCGAAAACTTCTGACGAAACGATTTTAAAAACTATAAAAATTGCTGAAGCGCTCGGTAAAAAAACTGTTCGAGTAAAAGATACTCCCGGTTTTATTGTCAACCGAATTGCGCGACCGTTTTACGGAGAGGCGTTAAAAATTCTTGGCGAAGGTGTTGCGAATGTTGAAGAAATTGATAAAATTCTTCGCGAAGAAGGAAATTTTAAAATGGGTCCTTTTGAGTTGATGGATTTGATTGGAATCGATGTTAATTACGCAGTTACGCAATCTATTTATGAGCAATTTTTTCACGATCCAAGATATCGTCCACATCCGATTCAAAAAATGAAAGTTGACTCTGGAGAGTTGGGCAAAAAAACTAAAAAAGGATTTTATAATTATCCCGACGAAATAAAATAAAAAGTGAAAGTTACAGTTTTAGTAAAACCGAATCAAAAAAAGATAAATGTTTTAAAAAATGAAAAAGGCGAATTGATTATATCTGTAAATGCGACACCAATTGATGGAAAAGCAAACGCTGCGTTAATTGAAATTTTGGCTGATTATTTTAAAGTGAGGAAAAGCTCGATTACAATTTTACATGGCGCAAAAGGAAAAAGAAAAATAATTGAAATTTTATGAAAAAGATTTTTTTACTCTCCGTTCTATTTTTTAATATTGCACAATCTCAATCAACCGAAGAGAATTTGTTTTGTCAAAAATGCGGAGTGGAACAGACTGTTGCAAATAAATTTTGTAACTCATGCGGAGTGAAATTAGATAAAACAATTATTATTGATAAAATTGAATCAAAAATAGATTCTCTTTATCAAAAAGGGGAGTTTCCACTTTCAAAACAAGAAATTGCAATTTTAGTAGAATATTATCAGGAAAATTCAAACGACTCAAAAAACGAAACGCCAGTAGCCACTAAAACAATTAGTCCTGTTTTATATTTTTTAATGCCGTTCGCAGCTATTGGATTATTTTTAATTATTATTTTCAATTAATTTTATGAAAATATTTTTTAAATATTTTTTAATTATCATCTTTGCAACATCTTTTGTTTTTTCGCAAACAGATGAAACTATAATTTGTAAATTTTGTAAAACAAAAAATAAAACTAATTACACTTTTTGTATAAATTGTGGCAAATCTCTTTCTACCACCAAACAATCAAAAGATACAAATCCACTTACAACTCACAAACTGGATCATCTGTTTTCAATTCCAAAAGCAGAAATGCTGAAATCGCTCGATGTAAATTTTATGCTCGGTGGAGCATGGGGACTTGAAGAGCAAAATTCTTTTCTCGGTTCATTTGCGCTTGGACTTGGCGATGTTGCGCAGATTGAAGTTGGCACAATTGGAATGATTGGAAATTTACTTGGGCTTTCAAATATTTCAACGATTGGTTTAAAGGGAATTATTTTTCATGAAAACGAAAAATGGCCTTCAATTGCTTTAGCTTTACGAAGTTCAAATGATTGGGATTATAATTCTTTAAGTGAAAATGAAGTTCAAGCTAACTCGCCGAGTGATTACGCCTCTGGGCTTCGCGATTATAATTATGAAATGCGATTTACTTCTCTAAGTTTAATTTTATCAAAAAATGTAGGCGATAAAAATTCATTACATTTTGGAGCAAGTTATATGGATACACGATATAGAAATTTATATCGATATATTTATAATAATCCTTTTTTACCAACTCCTATAAGTGGTGAATTCCAAAAAGATTTGTTTGGATTTTTTGGAGGCATAGAACATATCGCAAACGAACGAACCGTTTTTATGATTGAAGTTCAAAGTTTCCCAAGTTTTCGATACAATATAAATTCAGCAAGTATTGAAACTTCAAAAATGTTTGTAACTGTTGCAGGTGTTCGATTTGCAGTTTTAGAATGGTTGGTGATTGATACCGGCGCTCGCTATCAATCTAATTTTAAAGGATTAGCTGATGTGCAAATTCGTTTGAGTGCTAACGCAATATTTTCTATATCAAAATAAAAATTAATTAATGTTTTCATTTCGTCAAAAAATTGTTAAAGAAGAAACGCTAAATGTTGCTACTCATGCAATTGCATTTGGATTAAGTGTTGTTGGATTAATTGAGATAATAATTTTAGCGCTTAAAGAAGGAAATATTTGGAATATATTTAGTTACACAATTTTTGGTAGCACGATGGTTATTTTATATGCTTCCTCAACAATTTATCACAGCATCCACAATCAAAAAATAAAAAAAATATTTCAAAAAATAGATCACATTGCAATTTTTTTAGCAATTGCCGGAACTTATACTCCAATAACTTTAGGTCCGCTACGAGGTGCATGGGGTTGGAGTCTATTTGGAATCATTTGGGGATTAGCAATTGCGGGAATTTTTGTAAAAATATTTTTTTATAAAAAAGTAAAATTATTTTCCACAATTATTTATATTGCGATGGGTTGGTTGATTGTATTTGCAGTTAAACCGATGATTGATACAATTCCTGTTGATGGATTAATGTTGATTTTATCTGGTGGAATAATTTTTACAACTGGCACATATATCTATTCGCAAAATAAAATCCCATATAATCACGCTATTTGGCATCTGTTTGTAATGTGCGGAAGTATTTGTCATTACTTTGCAATTTATTATTTTGTAAAATAATATTTCTGAAAACGAATTTATTTAAAGAATTATGAAAAAATCAAAAACAAAAATAAAAGCAAAGAAGAAAACGAAAATTAAAAAAATTCAAAAGATAATCGAGGCTGTTTTACTAGTTGGCGATAAATCTATTTGTGATGAATTAAAATTAATAATCGAAAATGCAGAGTTAAAAATTCTCTCATTAAAAAATATCGATGCGAGATCAATTCGTAAATATGATTTGCTTTGTGCAATTGAAATTACCAATTTGGATATTGAAGAAAAAAGAAAAAATCTTTCCGCAATTGATAGAATAATTCCAAAATCTGTTTCGATAATTTCTTCATCAATTTGCGAAACGGTTGCATCGCAATCTCGATTTGTAAAATCGAGAGAAAAGTTAATTGGCTTTTGCGCATTTCCAACTTTGCTATCAAATAATTTAATTGAAATTGCTCCATCGCTTCGCACTTCAAAATTAGTTGTTGAAAAAACCAGAGAATTTTTTGCAAAGCTCGGAAAAAATAGTATTGTAGTTCAAGATAGAATTGGTTTAGTTTTGCCTCGAATAATTTCTCAAATTATTAACGAAGCGTTTTTTGCAATTCAGCAAAATATTGCTACACCGAGCGATATTGATTTAGCAATGAAACTCGGAACTAATTATCCGCACGGACCAATTGAATGGGGAGAAAAAATAGGATTCGAACAAGTCGGCGCAGTTTTAAAAGCATTGTTCGATGAAACTCGCGAAGAACGATATAAAATTTCTCCGCTGTTAACACAACTTATTTATTCAAAAAATTAATTATTTTAATTTACCAATCGCTCGTTCAACATTTTTTTCAATCAAACCAGAACGAAGCAAACTGTAAGATTTTTTTATTTCCGTTTGAAGCAATCTATCTTTATCAATATGTTTTAAAGTAGCGCGAAGTGTTTTGTAAGCCGCGTCAGTTCCTTTTCCGCATTTTAAAGGATTGTGAAAATCAATCGCTTGTGCGGCAGAAAGTAATTCGATTGCCAAAACATTTTCGGCGTTATGCAAAATTCGCCAGCATTTCTGCGCCGAAATCGAGCCCATAGAATTATGATCTTCCTGTCCGGCACTTGTTGGAATTGAATCCACACTTGCAGGATGCGCAAGAACTTTATTTTCAGAAACAATTGAAGCCGCAGTGTATTGCGCAATCATCAAACCTGAGTGAAGCCCAGCGTGTGTTGTGAGAAATTTCGGCAATTCATTTAAACTTCCATTTACTAATTTGTCGATTCTTCTTTCAGAAATATTTGCAAGTTCCGATAAAGCAATCGCGGCAAAATCCAGCGCCAACGCAAGTGGTTGACCATGAAAATTTCCACCTTCGAGATGAATTTTATCTTTTGCAAAAATTAGCGGATTGTCATTTGCAGAATTAATTTCAATTTTACAAACTTCAACTAAATAATTTATTGCATCGCGCGATGCACCGTGAACTTGCGGAACACATCGTAGCGAATATGCATCTTGAACTCTTTCGTCATTGTGCCGATGCGATTCTCTAATTTCACTTCCTTTAAGTAATCGTCTTAAATTTTCTGCGCAATCAATTTGTCCTTTGTACGGACGAAGTTTGTGAATTCTTTCATCGAAGGCAGTATCGGTTCCCTTTAATGCTTCAACAGAAAGTGCCGCGGCAATGTCGCACAATTTTAAAAGTTTTAACGCTCGATGCGCAATGTGAGTTGCGTATGCGGTCATCATTTGCGTTCCGTTAATTAAAGCCAACCCTTCCTTTGCCGAAAGTGTAATTGGTTTAAGATTAAATTTTTTTAGCGCAATTTTTGATGGAACTATTTTTCCGTTTGGTAAAATAATTTCTCCGCGTCCAAGCATCGCAAGTACGATGTGCGAAAGTTGAACTAAATCTCCACTTGAACCAACTGAGCCTTGCGATGGAATAAGTGGAGTTAAGTTTGCATTAAAAAATTTTAAGATTGAATCGATTAAAATATTTCGTACACCAGAAAATCCTTTTGCAAGTGAATTGACTCTTAAAATAATCATCGCACGAACAATTTCTTTTGGCAGTGGCTCGCCAACACCGGCAGAGTGACTGATAATTAAATTTTTTTGCAGTTCATCAATTTTTTCAATCGGAATTCTAATTGTGCTAAAAACTCCAAAACCTGTAGTAACGCCATATATTACATCGTTATTTTTAAGCCATTTTTCAATAAGCGAACGAGAATTTTTTATTGCTATACGAGACTTTGAAGTTATTGCAAGTTTTGAATTTTTAGCGGAAGCATTTACGACATCGCTGATTGTGAGTGAATTTCCATCGAGTATTAGTTTCATTTTGTTATCCAATTATTTTTTAAATAAGTCGAGATATTCTTTAAGAACAAAGAGTCGGTTTCTCGAGTAACCTGTTATTTCATTTAATATTTCCAAATCCGTTAATGATTTAATTATTCTGTTTGCACTATTGAAACTGATGCCAAGTTCTTTTACAACTCCTTTGTTATTTATGATTGGTTTTGTAAACATATAAAGAAGTAATTTCTGAATATTTTTTGCTCTTACTCCCAAGGTCAATATTTTATTTTCATATTTTTGTCTTAAACTTACAATATCCTTAAAAGTTTTTATTCCATCACTTGCAGTTTCAATAATCCCATTAAGAAAAAATTTAATCCATTGTTCAAGATTATTATTTTGTCTAACCATTGTTAAAGAATCGTAATAGGAAATTCTATATTTTTCAAAAAAAGCAGAAAGATATAAACTAGATTTTGTTAAAATGTTAGATTCAATCAATTGTAAAATTATTATGAGTCTTCCAACTCTACCATTGCCATCTAAAAAAGGATGAATAGTTTCAAACTGATAATGACAGATAGCAATTTTTATAAGAGTAGGAAATTCTAAATTTTTATTATGCCAAAAATTTTCAAAGTCTGAAAGCAAATCAATAATTTCTTCTGGGCTTGGGGGAATAAAAAACGCATCCGATAGTGATGAACCACCAATCCAATTTTGAGTTTTTCTTATTTCTCCCGGCGATTTATTTTTACCCCGTACACCGGCAAGCAAAACTTTATGAAGATCTTTTATCAATCGAATGCTAAAAGGAATTTTATTTAATTCGCTCGTAGCAAAATTTATTGATTTGATATAGTTTTGAACTTCATCCCAATCATCTCTTTTTTCTGGGTTTACTTCTTCTTTTGGAAGTAAGATTTCATCAATGCTCGTTTTTGTTCCCTCAATCATGCTCGACCTTGTTGCTTCTTTTGCAACATTCATTTGAATGAAAAAATCAACATCGGGAACGAGATTTGAATATGCATTTAGTTCGCCTAAAAGACGCATTGCCTGTTCAAGCAAAACATTTATTTTTTTATCTTGCCAATCAAAATCGCGATTAATATAAGAGGGGCTGAAGCTCTTGTATTGAAATTGCTGTTTATAAGTTCCTGCGATGAAATTATGCATAATTTGGAGATATAAATATTTTTATTTCCATTTTAATGAAATTTTGGAGACATATCAAGATTTATTTCCATTTTTCTTTCAATTTCTTGATTTAAATGTTTACGATTCTTTTTCCACTCAAGCAACGAGTTGTTTTGGATTTTAGTATACAAAACTGATTATTAATATTGAAGAAATTTTATCCTTTCTTAATATTTTTTTCGTTTCGATTTATTATTTGTCCAAATAACTTTTTAAAATTTACAACTGAAAACCTAATTAAGCAAGAATCAAATAATTGAAACTCGATGTAAATATTCATAATTTTGATTTAAATGTTAGCATCACTTTTTCAAAAATCTTATTTAAAACCAAATTGGAAGTTTTCCGTAAATGGAATTATTTGGCGAATTATTTACACCGACTTAAATTTTTTAGTTGGCGAAGATAGAGACATTGAGAAAAAAAAGGTAACTTTTTTCTGTCTGAATTTAGAAAATGGAAATTTGCTGTGGAAAAATCTTTCAGTCCTCGATGATTGGTGGGTTGGGATTGAAAAAATTATTGACGACAAAATTATTTTTCACGGATTTAAAAAACCCGATATGCCCGAACACAAAAAAATTATTGTTGCTGATTTGGGAACTGGAAAAATAATTTGGCAAAATGATGATTACCCATTTTACTCTGCCAATAAAAATTTTATTTATGCTTACCGCGATTTATTTGAAAGAAGAATTTATTACAAATTAAATTCATCAAACGGAGAAATTGTTGAGGAGATAGATGATCTAAACGATGAGATACTACAAAGTAGTTTCAATAAATCTAATAGCAATTTAATTTATCCCGAACCAATTTCTTTTTTAGATGACGCAGAGTATTTAAAAATAGTAGAAGGAATTATCCCAAAAGAAAATTTAGTTGGCGAGATTGAATTTGTAATCCTGAACGAAAATGCAATTTTTAGTTTTCATAAAAAAAATAAAACCAATCTGCAAAATATTATTATTGTAATAAACCGAAAAGGAGAAATCCTTCACGAAGAAATTCTAACCGATGAAACCGAATATCCAACACCGGATACTTTTTTTGTAAATTACAAAACTCTTTTTTACATAAAAAATAGAAACACAATTGTTGCTTTACCAATCTTAAACAAAGGGAGTAATTAATGGAAACCCTCATTTTTGCTTTGATATTATTGGCTTCTTTAGTTTCATTTTCCAAAAGCAGTTTGAAATTAATTAAACTTTTAAAACTTGGAAAAAGCGAAAACAGATTTGACCAAATTGGAAAAAGATTCGGTCGCTTTTTTTTAATTGGGCTTGCGCAAAAAAAACTTTTACAAGATCCGATTCCGGGAATTCTTCACATAATAATTTTTTGGGGATTTTTGGCTTTATCATTTGCCGCGCTTGAGTCTATAATAGAGGGATTTGTTGCGCAATTTTCATTTTCATTTCTTGGAACATTTTATAGTGTAATTACTTTCTCGCAAGAATTATTTTGCGCAATTGTAGTTGTCGCAGTCGTTCTATCTTTATGGCGAAGATTTATTTCTAAAATTCCAAGATTGCAAGTTGATAAGTACGGAAAAATTGACGCCGCATTAATTTTAGTTTGGATATTTTTTATTGTCTCATCTTTGCTTTTTCAAAACTCAGCAAGAATATCTCTCGGAGTTTACGAAAGCAATTTAGCGCATCCGATTTCGAAAATTATTTCAGTAATGTTTTCAAATTCAAATCAAACAATAATTTATGAAAAAATATTTTGGTGGATTCACATTTCATTAATTTTGGCATTTATGGTTTATCTTCCAAAATCAAAACATTTACATGTGCTGACTTCGTTGCCAAATGTTTTCTTTTCAAATTTAAAACCGAAAGGTTCACTCAAGCCAATAAATTTAAGTGACGAGACTTTGACAAAATTTGGCGCAACCGATGTTGTTGATTTAAACTGGAAACAATTACTCGATGGTTACACTTGCACAGAATGCGGAAGATGTGATTCAGTTTGTCCGGCGAATACAACTGGAAAAAAACTTTCACCACGAAAAATTATTGTTGATACTCGACATCGTTCGATGCAACTTGGGCTCGAACCAAATGATGAATTAAAATCGAAAACACTTTTAGATAATTTTATTACTGAAGATGAACTTTGGGCTTGCACAACTTGTATGGCTTGCGTTTACGAATGCCCTGTGATGATTGAGCATGTTGATGAAATTGTTGATTTACGAAGAGGACTTGTTTTGAATGAATCCCGTTTCCCAAATGAGTTGCGCGTAACTTTTGAAAATTTAGAACGCAATTTTACGCCGTGGGCTTTCAGTCATTCAACTCGCGCCGATTGGTCAAACGGTTTAAACATCGCAAAAGCAAGCGAAACAAATGATTTTGATATTTTATTTTGGGTTGGTTGCGCTGGCGCTTACGATGCGCGATATCAAAAAGTTACAAAAGCTTTTTCATCTCTCATGCAAAAAGCAAATATAAAATTTGCAATTCTTGGTGTTGAAGAAAAATGTACTGGCGATGCTCCGCGAAGAATGGGAAACGAATACTTGGCGCAAACTTTGATGATGGAAAATATTGATACGATGAATCGCTACAAAATTAAAAAAATTGTTACAACTTGTCCGCACTGTTTTCATTCACTTGCAAAAGAATATCCGCAGTTTGGCGGAAACTTCGAAGTAATTCATCACACCGATTTTTTAATGGGACTTGTAAAAACTGGCGCACTTAAAATATCAAAATCAAAACAGGCAACTATAACTTATCACGATTCTTGTTATCTTGCCAGATACAACGATGTTGTTGAATCGCCTCGTGAGGTTTTGAAATCAATTCCAGAATTAAAAATTGTTGAGATGCCTCGCTCGAAACAAAAAGGATTTTGCTGTGGCGCAGGTGGTGGAAGAATGTGGATGGAAGAAAAAGAAGGAAAGAGAATTAACATCGAACGCACCGAAGAAGCGCTCGCAACAAATGCCGATACAATAGGAACGGCTTGCCCATTTTGTTTAACAATGATGAATGACGGAGTGAAAGCAAAAGAAGCAAGCGAAAAAGTTCAAGTTAAAGATATTGCAGAAATTTTATTAGAAGTTATCGAATAATTAATCACGGAGAAAAAAATGGCATTTCATGTAATTGTTACAAAATTTTTAGATGTTCCAAAAAATATTTTTGTTGAAACTTATGATAGCGAAGATATTGCAATCAGCATTGCAAAAGAAAAAGTAATTGCGCTTGATGCAAGTTACGCTGTTGTGGTGAAAGTAGAAAACGGTATTTCAAAAGTTGCCCACCGTTTTGAGCCGATTAAAAAAGCTTAGTTATTGGTTTTAAATAAATCGAAAATTAAAATTGCAAATCAAAACAAATTATCTTGATTTAATTTTCTTTTATTTATTTTGAAATGTTTGTAAGCAAGTTCGGTTGCTTCTCTTCCGCGCGGAGTTCGTTTTAAAAATCCCTCTTGGATTAAAAATGGTTCGTAGACTTCTTCAATCGTTCCAGATTCTTCGCTAACTGCGGCAGAAATTGTTCCAACTCCGACAGGTCCGCCATTATATTTTTCAATTATTGTTAAAAGAATTTTTTTATCCATTTCATCAAAACCATTGCTATCAACCTGCAATGCTTCGAGAGAATAATCGGCAACTTCTTTTGTAATAATTCCATCAAAGTGAGAAAGTTTTTTATCGACTTGCGCAAAATCTCTGCATCGTTTCAATAATCTATTTGCAATTCTTGGAGTGCCACGCGAGCGACGAGAAATTTCATTTGCGCCATCAGTTGTGATTTCAATTCCTAAAAGTTTTGCGGAACGATTTACAATTTTTAAAAGTTGGTCGGGAGAATAATAATCTAAACGATTTGAAACGCCGAAGCGCGCACGAAGTGGAGAAGTTAATAAACCAGCGCGAGTTGTTGCGCCGACTAATGTAAATTTTGGAAGTTCAATTTGAATTGAGCGCGCGTTTGGACCAGAGTCAACCATAATATCCAAATGAAATTCTTCCATTGCGGGATAAAGATATTCCTCAACAACTGAATTGAGTCGATGAATTTCATCGATAAATAAAACATCGCCATCACTTAAATTTGTGAGAATTCCAGCCAAGTCTCCCGGTTTATCTAAAACTGGACCGGAAGTAATTTTCATTCTCGAGCCGAGTTCGCGTGCAATAATATATGCGATAGTAGTTTTTCCAAGCCCCGGTGGACCTGTTAGCAAAACATGGTCGAGAGGTTCTTTTCTTTTTTTTGCGGCGGCAATAAAAATTTTTAGATTATCAATTATTGATTTCTGTCCAACGAATTCAGAAAAATCATTCGGACGAAGTGCGTTGTCAAATTCTTTTTCTTCTTGATTTTGAACTGGGATTGAAATTTCTGATTGACGAACTTTTTTTTCTTTTGCCATTATTTTGAAATTGATTCCCAAAATTTAATTACAAGTTCATCTAATCCAAATCTGGTTGCAGAGGAAATAAAATTTTTCTTAATTAGTTTTCCGATTTTTATTTTTTTCAACTTATTTAATTCTTTTTCAGTAAGCAAATCGCACTTTGTAAAAACAATTATTTTTTTTCTTGTAAGCAAATCTTTATTGTAAGTAAAAAGTTCATTTTGCAAAATCTCAAAATCATTAATCGGATTTTCGCTTGTAGATTCAATCATAAATGCCAATACTTTTGTTCGCTCAATGTGGCGAAGGAATTGAATTCCGAGACCTTTGCCTTCATGCGCACCTTCAATTAAACCTGGGATATCGGCAACGACAAAACTTTTGTGTTCTTTAAAATAAACCATTCCCAAATTTGGCGCAAGAGTTGTAAAAGGATAATTTGCAATTTTTGGTTTTGCCGCAGAGATTGATGCAATCAAAGTTGACTTGCCAACATTCGGGAAACCAACAAGCGCAACATCTGCTAAAAGTTTTAATTCGAGTTCGAGATTTTTTTCTAAACCTTCTTCTCCGGGAGTGCAATATCTTGGAGCTTGATTGCTCGAAGTTGCAAAATTTGTATTTCCTTTTCCGCCGCGTCCACCTTTTAAAATTATAAATTGCTGTTTGTCTTCGGTTAAATCTACAATTAATTCTTTTGTAAGTGCATCGCGCAAAATTGTTCCGCACGGAACTTTAATTAAAGTATGTTTTGCCGATCTTCCTTCGCAGTTCGATCCTTCGCCGGGGTTTCCATCTTTTGCGACATATCTTCTTTTGTATCGAAAATCTAAAAGCGTGGTCAGTTGTCTGTTCGCTTCTATTATAATGTCACCACCTCGTCCGCCATCACCGCCATCAGGTCCACCTTTTGGAATAAATTTTTCCCTTCGCCAATGGATAACTCCATTTCCGCCTTTGCCGGATCGTACAAATATTTTTGCTGAGTCAATAAACATTTAGTCTTTTCTTAAAATTTTATATCTATTTAAAATTGTTTGATAAAAAAAAATGGCATCAGAGTTGTTGATATTGATACCGTTAACTGCAAAATACTCACGAATCATCTCATCGGCAAGTTTTTCGTTTTCCGATTTAAAAATATCCGCAATAAAATCTTTCATTTCGTTTTCATTATCCGAAAAAAATTTTTGTTTGATTTTCGTTTCCATTGCCAAATCAAATAAAGGGGGAAGTGGCGTAGAAATTTTGTTCAAAATTTGATTAGAATTTAAATCCTCAAGCGAAGTGTATTCTAATTTTTCGCTAAAATTGCAATTGGAAAGCAAATCGCTAAATTTTTCAAAAATAATGATTTCGTTTCCATTTTTTCTTTCATTTTCCAAATGATTGACAATGCTTTTTATCCCTTTTTCGTTGAAAAAATATTCCAAAGCGCGAATTGGGATTTTAATTGCATCATTTTTAAATGACGAAAATGCGATAAAATCAAAAATCGGCTGAGCAAGTTGTAAAAAATCGCTTGTTTTATAATCCTTTAAAATTTCCTCGTCAATTCTGCGTAAAAAAAATTCACATTCACTTCGCGATAAATCTTTTTTCTTATTTATTTCAAGCAATTTTATGATGATTTTTAAAAGATATTCATAATTTGAAAAATTTTTCGAGAGTAATTTTACCGTTGAAATATCAATCAAATTTGATGATTGAAAAAACAGATTTAAAATTGTCCAATGTGGACGGCAGAGAAAATTAAAGTAAAAAATGATGCTATTTTCAAGGCTGTTTTCAAATTCTTTTTGCGTGAAAATGTATTCTAAAATCAATATTTTTTCAGCCTGTTTTTCGAGCGCAATTACAATGGAATTTTCTTGGTCAAAATTATTATTGATTTGCAATGATTTTTTTTCATCGCATAATTGCTTGTAAATTTGAGCGTAAAAATAATTTTTAATTCCTATTGGAATATCAGACTCTTTTATTGTTTTATAATCGATTGAATTGCTTTGATAAATCGTATTATTTTTAACACGATTAAATATTAATTTTATTTCTTTTTCGAACATTGATTTTATTGAATGAAATTTATTAATTAAAAATAACTTTTATTTTCAACTCAATCAAGCGATAAAAAAATATTTTTTATAATTTTACGAAAAATCTATTTTATAGATTTATTCGAATCATTTAATTTTAATTTTAGATTTATCTTTTAAGTCATTGATTAATAAAAAGTTAATAATTTTCTACAATAAATAAACAAATCTTATAATCTCCTTTATTTTCAACCTATTTTAAGCATAAAAAAAACATTGAAAACACTTGCTTTTTTCAAAGTAGGTTTATATATTTTAGCACCAAACAACGCGGACTAAACAAAAATTGTTTGTCCGAATTTACTCAATAATTTCAAGGAGGTAGTTTTATGGGTAGCTCAATGTCAAAAGCACAAATTGTAGCACACTTTGCGGACAAATATGGTTGGAAAAAAGTTGAAGTCGCGCGATTCTTCGAAGATTTTGCAACGCTTGCTTACAAAGAAGCCGCAAATCAATTTACAATTCCAGGAATTGGAAAACTTGTAATGAAAGATCGTAAAGAAAGACAAGGACGAAATCCAAAAACTGGCGAATCAATTACAATTTCGGCACGACGCGTTTTAAAATTCCGTGTTGCAAAAGCTGCAAAAGATGCAGTTTTAAAAAAATAATTTATTTTAAGTTTGTTTTCAAATCCCTGCACCAAAAGTGTGGGGATTTTTGTTTTAAAATAGTTTAAAATTTTTGCAATTTTAATTAAAAAAAAATAATTCTCAAATTTTTTTTCAAAAAATAAAATTGTATATTAGCACTCGATGAAAATACGAAACTTCTTAATTATACTCATCGGGCTCTCGGTTGGAACTGCAATTGGAATTGGTAGTTATACATTTCTTTACGCCAAAGGTTCATCTTATTTAACAAACGATCCGCAATCTTGTGCGAATTGCCATGTAATGAAAGAGCAATTTGACGGATGGATAAAATCAAGCCATCGAAATGTTGCCACTTGCAACGATTGCCATACACCGCAAGGAATTATTCCGAAATATGCTACAAAACTTTCAAATGGTTTTTGGCATTCTTACGCTTTTACCACTGGCGATTTTAAAGATCCGATTCAAATCAAATTGCGAAATAAAGAGGTGCTTAAAAGCGCTTGCCGAAAATGTCACGCAGAAATTATTCAAGCAATCGATACTCATTCGAACGAATCCAATATGTCTGATTGCATATCTTGTCATAACACCGTAGGTCATTTATAATGAAAAAAAATATTACCGAAACTCCTCAAAATCAAAAAAAATCTTCATCAATTAAATTGATTATTACAACAGCAGTTGTAACTGCAGTTGTTGCAATTGGTGTAATTTCTCTTTTAATAAATATTATTGAAAGAAAACAAGAAGGAAAAAATTTATTTTACAAAGTTGTAGAATTAACCGATTCAACTGACGACGCTTCATTGTGGGGAAAAAATTTTCCACTTCAATATGATGATTATTTAAAAACAGTCGATCAAGTCCGAACAAAATTTGGTGGAAGCGAAGCAGTTCCTCGCACGCCAACAAATGCCGATCCTCGTTCGATTGTTGCGCAATCAAAACTTGAAGAAGATCCGCGACTTGTTACAATTTGGAATGGATATGCTTTCGCAAAAGATTTTCGTGAAGAGCGAGGTCACGCATTTATGCTTGAGGATCAAACTTACACTGAAAGACAAATTGTAGTAAAGCAACCTGGAGCTTGTATGCATTGTCACGGTTCGGTTTATGCTCCATATAAAAAACTTGGTGGTGGAGATTTAATTAAAGGTTTTGAGGCGATGAATCAAATGCCATACAGCGAAGCGCGAAAACTTGTTAAACATCCAGTAACTTGTATTGATTGCCACGACTCCGAAACTATGCAATTAAGAATTACTCGTCCTGGTTTTATCGAAGGAATAAAATCTTTTAAATCTTCAGAAGGAATTGAAAATTACGATGTCAATAAAATGGCAACTCGACAAGAGATGCGTTCGTATGTTTGCGGTCAATGTCATGTTGAATATTATTTTAAAGGAAAAGAAAAACGATTGGTGTATCCTTGGAAAAATGGTTTGAAAGTAGAAGAGATTTATAAATATTATGAAGAAGAAAAACATAAAGATTGGACACATAAAGTTACTGGCGCAAATGTTTTAAAAGCTCAACATCCCGAGTTTGAATTGTGGTCGCAAGGAATTCACTCTCGCAGTGGAGTAAGTTGCGCCGATTGCCACATGCCTTATAAAAGAGTTGGTGCGATGAAAATCAGCGACCATCATGTTCGAAGTCCTCTTTTAAATATTAACAAGGCGTGTCAAACTTGTCACAGATGGAGCGAAGAAGAATTAAAATCTCGAGTTGAAAATATTCAGGAAAAAAATTATTCTCTTCGTAATTCAGCAATGGATGCATTGGTTGATTTAATAAGCGATGTCAAAATTTGGCGCACAAAAAATGTCGATACAACTCGTCTTGTAAAAGTTTACAGTTTTCAACGACAAGCACAATTTTATTTAGATTTTGTTGAAGCAGAAAATTCATCTGGTTTCCACGCGCCACAAGAGGCGGCAAGAATTCTTGGTGAGTCAATTAATTACTCTCGTCAAGGTCAACTTGCATTGAGAGATTTGAAATGAATAATTTTTCTCCACAATTAAAAAACCTGATTTTTTTGAATCAGGTTTTTTTATAAATGAAAGTTAAATGCCAAAACGCGAAGATATAAAATCTATTTTAATTATTGGAAGCGGACCGATTGTAATTGGTCAAGCTTGCGAGTTTGATTATTCCGGAACGCAATCCTGCAAAGTTTTACGCGAGGAAGGTTATAGAATTATTCTCATAAATTCTAATCCTGCAACAATTATGACTGACCCCGAACTTGCCGATGCAACTTACATCGAACCAATCACTCCGGAGTTTGTCGAATTAATTATTGCAAAAGAAAAACCAGATGCAATCTTGCCAACGATGGGTGGACAAACTGCACTTAACATTGCAGTCGCATTAGCAGAGCGAGGTGTATTAGAAAAATATAATGTAAAATTAATCGGAGCAAATCTCGAATCAATTAAAAAAGCAGAGGACCGACAACTTTTTCAAAAAACAATGCGCGAAGCGGGACTTGAAATGCCTCGTGGCGGTTTTGTCTACAACACAATTGATGCATTAAAAATTGCTGATGAAATTGGTTTTCCAATTATCATTCGTCCAAGTTTTACACTTGGTGGTTCGGGTGGCGGAATTGCATATAATATTGAAGAGTTAAAAATTTTATCTGAAAATGGAATAAATGCTTCGCCAACTCATGAAATTTTAATTGAAGAATCAATTATTGGATGGAAAGAATTTGAGCTTGAAGTAATGCGCGACTCAAAAGATAATTGCGTAATAATTTGTTCGATTGAAAATATTGATCCGATGGGAGTGCACACAGGCGACTCGATTACAGTTGCACCGGCGCAAACTTTAACCGATAAAGAATATCAAAAAATGCGTGATGCCGCAATAAAAGTTATGCGAGCAATTGGTGTTGATACCGGAGGATCGAATGTTCAGTTTGCAATTAATCCGACGAATGAAAAAATGTATGTGATTGAAATGAATCCGAGAGTTTCGCGAAGTTCCGCGTTGGCATCGAAAGCAACTGGCTTCCCAATTGCAAAAATTGCGGCGAAACTTGCAGTTGGCTACACGCTCGATGAAATCCCAAATGATATTACAAAAGTTACCCCAGCAAGTTTTGAACCAACAATTGATTACACAGTTGTAAAAATTCCTCGTTGGGATTTTGAAAAATTTGATGGTGTTGATGACAGACTCGGAATTCAAATGAAATCGGTTGGCGAGGTGATGAGTTTTGGAAGAACTTTTAAAGAGGCATTGCAAAAAGCTTTGCGCTCAATGGAAAATAAAAGATTCGGTTTAGGTTGCGATGGAAAAGATTTATTTGAAATAGAAAAATTAACAGTAGCAGAAAAAAATAAATTCAAAAAAATTGTAATTGAAAGATTAAGAAGTCCAAAATCTGGAAATATTTTTTATTTGCGATACGCTTTGCAACTCGGAGTTACGATTGACGAATTATTTTCGATCACAAATATTGACAGATGGTTTTTATCGAACATAAAAGAAATTTTAGATTTTGAAAATCATCTTAAAGATCAAAAAAATATTTCATCGGCTGATTTATTAAAAGCAAAACAACTCGGATTTTCGGACAGACAATTAGCAAAAATATTTAATAAAGAAGAGAATGAAATTAGAAATCTGCGAAAAAAAGAAAATATAATTCCTGTTTACAAAACAGTTGATACTTGCGCCGCAGAGTTTGAAGCAAGCACGCCGTATCATTATTCAACTTACGAAACTGAAAATGAATCAATCAGAAGCGACAGAAAAAAAATTATAATTCTCGGTGGCGGACCAAATAGAATCGGACAAGGAATTGAGTTTGATTATTGCTGTGTTCATGGCGTTATGGCTTTGCGCGAAATGGGTTTTGAAACAATAATGGTAAATTGCAATCCCGAAACTGTTTCGACCGATTACGATACGACTGACAAATTATATTTTGAGCCGCTTACTTTGGAAGATGTTTTAAATATTTGCGATTTAGAAAAACCAGATGGAATAATTGTAAGTTTTGGTGGACAAACTCCGCTGAAACTTGCGAAAGATTTAGAGGCAAATGGTTGGAAAATTTTAGGAACTTCAACCGAAGGAATTGATTTGGCTGAAGATAGAAAACGATTTGGAGAATTATTACGCAAACATAAAATTCCTGCGCCAGATTTTGGCACAGCAACTTCGATTGATGAAGCAGTAGAAATTGCCGAAAGAATTTCATATCCGATTTTGGTTAGACCAAGTTATGTTTTAGGTGGACGAGCAATGGTAATTTGTTACACGCGCGATGCCGTGATTGAATATATGAAACGCGCTGTTGATGTTTCACCAGAGCATCCAGTTTTAATTGATAGATTTTTAGAAAGTGCATCGGAGTTTGATGTCGATGCAATTTGCGATGGTGATGATGTTTTAGTTTGCGGAGTAATGGAACATATTGAAGAGGCGGGAATTCATTCGGGAGATAGCAGTTGCGTGTTGCCACCATTCGCAATCAGTGATGAAAATTTAAAAAAGATGATTGATTACACAAAACAACTTGCGCACGCATTAAATGTCATCGGACTTTTGAATGTTCAGTTTGCAATGCAGGGAGATCAAATTTTTGTGTTGGAAGTAAATCCGAGAGCATCGCGTACAGTTCCATTTGTGAGTAAAGCGATAAATATTCCTGTTGCAAAAGTTGCCGCAAAAATAATGGTTGGGAAAAAAATAAAAGAATTAAAACTTGAAAATTTTGATTTCAGAAAATTAAAACATATTTCAATAAAGGAAGCAGTTTTTCCTTTTTCAAAATTCCCGAAAGTAAAAATGTTTCTCGGACCAGAAATGCGATCGACTGGTGAAGTGATGGGAATTTCAAATTCGTTTGGTGAATCAATTGCAAAAGCGCAATTAGGAAGTGGCAGTGGACTTCCAAATAGTGGAGTTCTTTTTTTAAGCATAAACAATAATGATAAAAATAATCAAACATTGGAAATTGCCAGAAAATTTGTAAATCTTGGTTTCGAATTAATTGGTACAAAAGGAACCGCAGAATTTTTAAATCAAAATGGAATAGTTTCAAAATCAATTTTTAAAGTACAAGAGGGAAGACCAAATATTGTTGATTCAATAAAAAATGGAGAAGTGCAAATTGTAATAAACACGCCACTTGGCGAAGGGGCGCGTTATGATGAAAACTCTATCGGCTGGGCGGCGGTTCAACATAAAATTCCTTTCATTACAACTTTATCTGCCGCTGATGCAGTCGTAAAAGGAATAGAGAGCCAGCAAAAAGGAAAATTGACAATTAAAAGTATGCAAGAATATTATTTGTAGACTTGATTCAATCGAAACCTTTGGCTAAATTTCGGTAGGTTCTTGGATTCATTAAAACTATTACTTTAAGTGATGCGTAAAACTATTATATTTTTGTATTTGATTTTTTTTGCCTCGACATTATCGAGTCAAGTAAGTGGATTGCAAATAAAGGAAGAGCAAGATTATGCCTTTGGATATGGGCTTTTTCAGGATAAACTATATCAACTTGCAATCGAGCAATTTGAAAATTTTCAAAAAGAAAACCCAAACAGCAATAAAATTCCCGATGTCTTATTTCTAACTGGCGAAAGCTACTATTATATAGCGGAATATGATAGAGCAATAAAATCGTACAACGAGATGAGCGAACGATTTCCTCTTCACAAATTGCGACCACAAGTGATTTTAAAATTAGGCGAGTCGGAATTTAGTTTAGGAAAATTCAATAATGCGATTTCGAATTTTGAAAATGTTTTAGAAAAATATCCGACTCATCAAGTTGCAGGCGAGGCGAGTTATTGGTGTGGCGAAGCATATTTAAAAATTAATGATAAGCGAACTGCAAATAAATATTTTGCATTGAGTTCGGAAAAATATCCGCAAAGCGAAGTAGGAGATTACGCAATTTTTGCTTTGGCTTGGACACAAACACAATTAAAAGATTATCCCGCTTCAATTAATTCGTACAAAAAATTAATAAATGATTTTCCGAAAAGCGAACTTATTGTAACTGCATCGTTTAGATTGAGCGAGACTTATTTGCTTGCAAAAGATTACGAGAATGCAAAACTCATAGCCGAACCACTTTCTGTAAAATTAAAAGATTCATCTGAAATTGCAAAAAGTTTTTATGTAGTTGCAGAAGCAAATTTTTATTTGAAAGATTACAATAGTGCCGAAAAAATTTATAGCGATATAATTTTAAATTTTTCAAACGAAGATGTTGCAAAAGAATCTTACACAGCGCTTGCGTGGACACTTTGGAAAAAAAATAATTACGATGGCGCACTTCACGCTTTTGATGAAGTTAAAAATAAAAATGGAAAAAAATCCGACGAAGTCATTTATCGCAAAGCGCAAATACTTCACGAAAGCGGAAAATGGAATGAATCTGTCGAACATTTTATTTTGCATGCGAAAGAAAATCCGCAACACGAATTAAGCGACAACGCTTTGTACGAAGCAAGTATAATTTTATTTGACCAAAAAGATTTTGCTCGTTCACTGGAACTATCGAAAAAAGTTACCAAAGATTATCCATCAAGCGATGTGCTCGCGGAATCATTTCAGATTGTTGGCGAGATTTCTCTTTTGCAAAAACAATTTTCAACTGCCGAAAAATCATTTAACAGTATCACGCAATTAAAAGATTTAAATGACACACTAAGTATTAATGCTTTGTTTCAAAAAGCTTGGTCACTTTACAAAAATAAAAATTACAACGAAGCCGCCGAAGTCTTTCAACAATTTGCAAATAAATATCCAAGTAGCGAAAAAACTGCTGACGCAATTTTTTGGATTGGCGAATCAAATTTTCAATCGCAAAAATATTCCGAAGCAATCAATCATCAAAAAAATTTACTTGCAAAATTTCCAAACTCAAACAGAAACGATGACGCGCTTTTCACAATTGCTTGGGCTTATTTTAAGCAACAAAAATTTAACGAAGCCGCCGATGGATTTGTAAAACTAATTAAGGATTTCAAAAATAGTCCCTTTATTTACGATGCAAATATTAGATTGGGCGATATTTATTTTGCGATGAAAAATTTCAACGAGGCAATTCCCGCATACAGAAATGCTTTGAAAATAAATTCGATTGGTGATGAAAATGATTACGCAACTTTTCAATTGGCGCATGCGTTGTACAAAATTAATAATGCAAGTGGTGCGATAAAAGAATTTGATAATATTGCAACAAATTATTCTGCTTCAATTTATGCTGATGATGCAATTTACGCCAAGGGTTGGATTTTATTTAACGAGAAAAAATATTTGCAAGCAATTGACCAATTTCAAATTTTAACTTTAAGATATTCTCAAAGCGATTTATTGCCACGCGCATATTATAGTATTGGTGATGCTTGGTTTAATTTAGAAAAATACGAAAAGGCAATCGATTCGTACAATCAGATTATTGTAAATTTTCCAAATTCAAATTTAATTGGCGATGCCGTAAACGGAATGCAATATTGTTATGTGCTGATGGAAAAACAAGATGAAGCAATTAGCGTGATTGATAAATTTGTTTTGCAATTTAAATCTTCTCCGCTTGCCGATGATTTATATTTTAAAAAGGGTGAGATATTTTACAAAATGAAAAATTATGCTCAAGCCGAAAAAGTTTTTGAAGAGTTCGCGCAGAAATTTTCTAAAAGTTCTCTTGCACCTGACGCACTTTATTGGAATGCAAAATCGAAAATCGAACAGAACGATTTAGGTGGAGCGATATTAAAATTAGAACAACTTGCGCAAAAATTTCCAACAAGCGCAATCACGCCAAGCGCTGTTTTTGATTTGGGTACAATTTATCTTTCCACAAATAACAATAACGAAGCAATTAGAGTTTTTAATTTAATCGAAGAAAAATATAAAGATTCGCAAGTTGCGGCAGAAGCATCGTATCAACAATCTTTAATTTTACAAAGAGCAAATCAAGAAGATGAAGCGATAAAAAAATTCAATATCACAATAAATCGTTTTCCACAAAGTGGTGCGGCAGATAGATCTCGAAATGCTTTGGGTTGGATAAAAATTCGAAATAAAAAATTTGATGAAGCAATAATTTTATTCAAACAAG
>ERZ1292623.166-Hain-H51-01um-R1-166-length-73518-cov-7_pt1 | contig 73518 bp, 87 predicted proteins | sample MGYA00564398_ERZ1292623 | MGnify/ENA primary metagenome ERZ1292623 (study PRJEB36523, sample SAMEA6512633) | groundwater metagenome | collected 2019-01-07 | study: AquaDiva: Metagenomics assemblies of 32 groundwater samples
TTGATAGTGAAATTCCCGATCCGGTTCTCGAGACCGACAAGCCATTCCTGATGCCCGTCGAAGATGTTTTCTCCATTGAAGGCCGAGGTACCGTGGTTACCGGACGTATCGAGCGCGGTATCGTCAAAGTCAACGAAGAAATCGAAATCGTCGGTATCAAAGCGACTGCCAAGACGGTCGTCACCGGCATCGAGATGTTCAACAAGCAACTTGACGAAGGTATGGCAGGGGACAACGCAGGGCTCTTACTCCGCGGCCTCAAGAAAGAAGATGTCGCCCGCGGCCAGGTGCTTGCGAAGCCCGGGAGTATCACGCCTCACACCGAATTCGAATCCGAGGTGTACATTCTTTCGAAAGAAGAGGGCGGACGGCATACCCCGTTCTTCAAGGGTTACAAGCCGCAGTTTTACTTCCGCACCACCGACGTGACCGGTGAAGTCACACTTCCCGAGGGAACCGAGATGGTCATGCCGGGCGACACCGTTACGTTCAAGGTGAAGCTTATTAATCCGATTGCCATGCAGGAGAAACAGCGCTTCGCCATCCGCGAAGGCGGCAAGACGGTGGGAGCCGGCGTGGTAACCAAAGTGATTGCCTAAAAGTACTAAGCCCTAGCGGCTTAGCTTTTTATTCTCGCCCCTGGGGAGTAAAGAGCTAGGAAGCTATCGATTCCTAGGTTTATGGCACCCAAGAAAGAACCTAAAAAAGATGCGAGTCAAAGGATTCGCATTAAGCTCAAGGCTTACGACAGCAAGATCATCGATAAATCTGCAAAGCAGATTGTTGAGACGATTGAGCGTAATGGCGGCACCGTCGTCGGTCCCGTTCCCTTGCCGACGGAAATTCACAAGTATACCGTGAATCGGGCGAGTTTCATCGATAAGAATTCTCGCGAGCAGTTCGAAATGCGGGTGCACAAGCGGCTCATTGATATTCCCACGCACAGCGCGAAGATCATCGATTCATTGATGAATCTCAACCTTCCGGCGGGGGTAGATATTGAGCTAAAAATGTAAGCATATGGCCTTTCTTATTGGAAAAAAACTGGGCATGACCCAGGTGTTTGCTAACGATGGCACCGTCACTCCCGTGACGGTGATTCATGCCGAGCCGATTTCGGTGACTCAGCTCCGCACCGTCGAAAAAGACCGTTATGAAGCGGTACAGTATGTATACGGCAAGAATCGAAAAGAACACCGGATCGCAGCAGCGGAAACTAAGGTGGGTGACAAAGTTGATGTCTCGGCGTTTACACCCGGTGATATCGTCAAGGTGACCGGCAATGCGAAGGGAAAGGGTTTTCAGGGTGCGGTAAAGCGCCACGGGTTCGCAGGATCGCCGGCAAGCCACGGCCATCACCATGTATTGCGCCACCCAGGATCCATTGGACAGCGCTTTCCCCAGCACACGCTGAAAGGCACACGCATGGCGGGACGCATGGGAGGCAAGCAGATCACCACACGGGGATTGAAGGTGATGTCGGTTGATCTTGAGAAGAATCTTTTAATGCTCAAAGGCGCGGTGCCGGGCCGCAAAGCAACCTGGCTTACGATTGTTACGATTTAAATATTACTATGCAAAGCCCAGTCTACAATCAGCAAGGCGAAGAGATCGGCACCATGGAGCTTCCGGCCCATCTTTTTGAGGTCGCATTTAATGCCGACACGGTGCATTCGGTGATGCTCGCCCAAGAAGCAAATGCCCGACACTCGATCGCTCACACCAAAGGCCGTGGAGAAGTCCGGGGTGGCGGCAAGAAGCCTTGGCGACAAAAAGGTACGGGCCGCGCCCGCCATGCTTCGATCCGTTCGCCGATTTGGAAAGGCGGCGGTGTTGCGTTCGGTCCTACCAAGGAGCGCAATTTTTCACAAAAAGTAAACAAGAAACTCGCCCGAACGGCGCTCGCGATGGTCCTGTCCTCAAAAGTGCATGACGGCGAGTTTAAAGTTGTCGAAGGCATGCAGTTCGAGGATTCCAAAACGAAATTTGCCGCCGCGACGTTGAAGAAATTGGCCCCTTCGAGCCGCTCGGTGCTTGTCGTTACGCCGAAAAAGAATGAGAGTCTGGATCGAGCGATGAGGAATTTGAAAACCTCCGGTGTGATTGCCGCCGACAGCTTAAACGTTCGCGACATACTCGCTACGCAGTATGTGATTGTATTAAAAGACGCGATCGGAGTTATGAGTAGTCATTTTAAAGCTTAATCATGGGAATTTTTAGCAAGAAAAAACCAAAGGACGAGGCGGTGAAGCAAGAGGATGCCGTAGCCCAGCCTCATACTTCGATTCCCAAAGGCGGAGACCCGTCTTCGTATCGCGTCATCGTTGGTCCTCATGTGACCGAAAAAGCCACCGCCGGAGCCGCCCAAGGCGCGTATGTTTTTAAAGTTCATAAGGATGCCAATAAGACGTCGATTAAGTACGCGATTGAGAAGCTGTACAAGGTACGCGTCAAAAAAGTCCATGTGCTCCATGTCCCATCCAAAGAGCGGCACGTGGGAAGGTATGTTGGCGTGAAGTCCGGCTATAAAAAGGCGATTGTCACATTGCACGCAGGAAATACCATTGATATAACCGGATAATGCCAAAAAATTACCGCCCTACAACTCCATCGAGACGGCAGATGCAAGGATATGATTTTTCAAATCTGACCGGAGTGGCGCCGCTCAAATCGTTGACGGTCGGCTTTTCGCGTGGCGTGGGCCGCAACAACCAAGGCCGCATCACGACTCGGCACAAAGGCGGCGGCGTGAAGCGTTCCTATCGCATCATTGATTTTCGCCAAGAGAAAATGGATATTCCCGCCAAAGTGTTTTCGATTGAATACGATCCAAATCGCACGTCTCGCATCGCGCGGCTGCACTATGTCGACGGCGATCGCCGCTATATTCTCGCTCCGGAAGGATTACAGGTAGGATCCGAAGTGCTAACCGCGGAGAAGACGCGCTTAGAGCCCGGCAACCGAATGTGCTTGCGCAATATCCCGCAAGGCAGTATGGTACACAACATCGAATTGCATCCCGGCAAAGGAGGCCAGATGGTTCGCTCGGCCGGCATGGGAGCCACGGTGCTTGCCCATGAGGGAGAGTATGTCCAGGTGGTGATGCCATCTTCGGAAGTGCGCCGCATGCATGGCAGTGTGATGGCCTCCATCGGCCAGCTTTCCAATATCGAGCACAATACCATCAATATGGGCAAAGCCGGGAGGATGCGGCATATGGGTGTGCGTCCGCAAGTTCGCGGAAGTGCCATGAATCCGGTTGATCACCCGCATGGTGGAGGAGAAGGCCGCCAAGGAATCGGTTTGAAGCATCCAAAGACTCCATGGGGCAAAATCGCCATTGGAGGCAAGACCCGAGATCCCAAAAAGAAGTCAAACTTGTTTATGATAAAACGACGTACCCGATGAGCAGATCTATTAAAAAAGGCGTGTATACGGACGCTCGACTGATGGAAAAAGTCGCCAAGTTGAAGGTGGGCGACAAGACCGTTGTTAAAACTTGGGCGCGCGCTTCGACGATCACTCCCGTCATGTTGGGCTTTACGTTCGGCGTACACAATGGCCGTGTGCACATTCCCGTCATGGTGACGGAAGACATGGTGGGCCACAAGCTGGGAGAATTTTCACCAACCCGCAAGTTCCAGCGCCATGGAGGTCGTATGCAGAAAGAAATCGAAGCCGCCGCGAAGCAAAAAGAAGTTGATGCCGCGAAAGCAGCTAAAGTCGAACCCGAAGCTAAAAAAGCTGCCTAATTACCTGTTTATGCAAGTTACCGCCTATTTAAAATCACTTCGCATCGCCCCCCGTAAAGTACGGCTTTTGGCGAACCTCATGAAGGGTCGCGACGCGATTGCCGCGAAGCACCAGCTCGCGTATCTCGCGAAGCGATCGGCGCTGCCGCTTACGAAGCTTTTGGATTCGGCCCTCGCCAACGCGGAGAATAATTTTGGCCTGGTCAAGAGCAACATGCGCGTCAAAGACGTCGTGGTGGACGGCGGACCGGTACTCAAGCGCTTCAAGCCCAAGGGCTTTGGCTCCACGTCCCCGCTTGCCAAGCGCACCTCGCATGTTACGGTAATATTAGAAGAGAAGATTCCCGGATTGAAAAGCGAGAAAAAAGCAAAGACAGAAAAAATTGAAAAAGAAGTTAAATCAGAAGCAGTAAAACCGGAAGTCAAGAAAGAACTTGGGCCGAAAGACGGGCCGGTGAAGTCATTTACCAGAAAGCTTTTCCAGCGTAAATCAATCTAGTATGGGAACAAAGATTTCACCGATATCACATCGCATTGTCGTTACCAAGGATTGGAAATCCCGCTGGTTTAGCGTGAAGCAGTATAAAGAATTTCTCAAGGAAGATTTGGCGATCCGGGCGCTGTTGCATAAAAAACTCAAGGGCATGAGCGTGGATCGCGTTACGATCGAGCGAAGTCCCGATACCCTTTCCGTGGTCATCACGACGGCCCGCCCCGGACTCATCATCGGCCGCGCCGGTACCGGCATCGAGGAGCTCAAAAAGATCGTTCAGCGGATGGTGAAGCGCCCGATCCAGGCGGTCGGGTCAACCAAGCCCGCTCGAAAAGCCGCGATCCGGCTCGATGTCCAAGAGATCAAGAGTCCCGAAACTTCCGCGGCGATCATGGCCGAGTCCATGACGGAGCAAGTCGAGAAGCGCGTCCAATACCGCCGCATCCTCAAGCAAACCTTGGCCAAGATTATCGCCAACCGCGGCGTAAAGGGCGCGAAAGTGCTTTTGACGGGCCGGCTGGATGGCAAAGAAATCGCCCGCACGGAGCATTTGGAAGAGGGAAGCCTGCCGCTCCAGACGCTTCGCGCGGATATTGATTTTGCCCGAGCGACGGCATTTACCACCTATGGCACGGTCGGCGCGAAAGTGTGGATTTATAAGGGACTGAAATACGAGTAATATGTTACAGCCAAAACGCATCAAACACCGCAAGGTTCATAAAGGAAGTTTCCACCGCACCGCGACGCGGGGATACTATTTGAGTTTTGGCAGTTATGGCTTAAAGTGTGTCGAGCCGACATGGCTCAAGGCGTCACAGCTGGAGTCGGCACGGCGAGCGATCGCCCACTCCATCCAGCGCGGTGGCAAGCTATGGATTCGCGTATTCCCGGACAAGCCCCGAACCCAAAAGGGCGCGGAAGTCGGCATGGGCGGCGGCGCCGGCGGGCTTTCGCATTTTGTGGCGCCGATTGAGGCGGGCAGAATCCTTTTTGAAATGGATGGCGTGCCGGAAGCAACGGCCCGCGAAGCATTTCGTCTCGCGGCGCACAAGTTGCCAATTAAGACGCGTTTTATTAAGAAATAGTTTATGAAAATTTCCGAGATGACAATTAAAAGTTCTGATGAGCTTGAGCAGATGCTTCAAGAGCATCAGATAAAGCTTGGCAAATTACAGTTCCAGCGCCAGGCCAAGACCTTGACAAAGTCGCACGAACTTGGGATCCTGAAGCGCGATATCGCCCGTATTAAAACTATCTTACATGGCAGAAAACAATAACAAACCAAGAATCCTAAAAGGCGTCGTCGTATCCGACAAGATGCAGAAAACCGTCGTGGTTGCGGTAACGCGCTTAAAGAAGCACCCCAAGTATAAAAAATACTACAAGGTAACTAAGCGTTTTAAGGCGCATGACGAGCAAGGTCACCATGTGGGAGATCACGTCATGATACAAGAAACCAAGCCTATGTCGAAAGATAAGTATTTTAAAGTCATATGATCCAACTTCGATCCATCGTAAATGTGGCAGACAACAGCGGCGCCAAAAAGGTCGGCGTGTTTAAGGTGCTGGGAGGTTCCCGCCGCCGCTATGCCCAGCTGGGGGATATTGTCGTGTGCTCCGTCAAAGTTGCCGAGCCGCGCAAGGCGGTCAAGAAAAAAGATGTCGTCAAAGCCGTCGTCGTTCGCCAGCGGAATAATTATCGCCGCCGTGACGGGAGCTACCTGCGCTTTGACGAAAATGCCGTCGTGATCCTTGATGGTATCGAGCCCAAGGGCGGACGTATCTTTGGTCCCATTCCCCGCGAGATTAAAGAGCGAGGTTTCGCGACGATCGCGAGCTTAGCGCAAGAAATCGTATGATCAAAACAGGCGACAATGTAACCATGCTGGCCGGAAAGGATCGCGGTAAAACCGGAAAGGTTTTGCGCGTGGTAATGGGCGATGTCAATAAAGTGATGGTTGAGGGGCTCAACACGGTCAAGCGCCACCAGCGAGCGCGCAAGCAAGGACAGAAAGGCCAGATCGTCACCCGAGAGCGAGCCGTTGATGTTTCGAATGTGCAGGTCATATGTCCAAAATGTGGAAAAGCAACGAGAATCGGGCACCAATTGGTAGCAGAAAAAAATATCCGCGTGTGTAAAAAATGCGGTGCTGAACTATGAACAGATTAAAAGAAAAATATCACAAAGAAATTGTTCCCGCGCTGTGCAAGCAATTTCAGTACGATAATATTCATTCGGTCCCGCGGGTTACCAAAGTAACCGTCAATACGGGCATTGGGCGCATCGTGAAAGATGATAAGCTCATCAAAAGAATCGAGCTTGACCTTGCCAAAATCACCGGCCAGAAGGCATCCGTTCGCAACGCAAAAAAATCCATTGCCGGATTCAAGTTGCGAGAAGGAACGCCCGTCGGCTACATGGTTACCTTGCGTGGAACGAGAATGTATGATTTTATAGATAGGCTGATTTCCTTGGCGCTGCCGCGTACTCGCGACTTCCAGGGTCTTTCGTCCGATGCCTTTGACCATGCGGGGAATTTGAGCATTGGTATCAAGGAGCACAATATTTTTCCGGAAGTAAGCTATGAGTCCCTGAAAGATATTTTCGGATTGCAGATCACGGTCGTGACGAGTGCGGGCTCCAAAGAAAAAGGCCTCGCGTTATTAATGTTGATGGGGTTCCCGATTAAATCATAACCATGGCTACGACAGCAGTAAAAGCGAGAGCGGCGAAGAAGCCCAAATTTCCTTCACGAGCAGTGAATCGTTGCTTTCTCTGCGGCCGCAAGCATGGGTACATGAGAAAGTTCGGAGTATGTCGTATTCACTTCCGAGAACTTGCCACCGACGGTCTTTTGCCCGGTGTTCAAAAGTCATCCTGGTAATATTATGAGTCCATTAGCAAACATGTTGGTACAGATTAAGAATGCTCAAGCGGTCGGCAAGACCGAAGTAATGATCCCGTTCTCTATTTTAAAATTTGCGATTGTTTCGGTTTTGCAAAAAGAAGGTTACGTTGGGAACGTCGAAAAGAAAAAGAAAAAAGCAAAGAAGGCCGAAGTTCCGTATCTCGAGGTCCTACTCAAGCCGGATGCGATTCACGGTATGCACTTTATCTCCAAGCCTTCGCGCCGAATGTACGCGGGCAAGGATGAGATGCAAAGGGTGAAAAGCGGGTACGGTATTTCAGTAATCAGTACGTCGCGAGGAATTATGACCGGATCAGAAGCCCATAAAGCAGGCATTGGCGGAGAAGTTTTATTTGAAATCTGGTAATTATGTCTAAAATCGGCAAAAAACCCATCGTGATTCCTACTGGTGTCGAAGTAACGATCGACGGACCTTCGCTTACGGTAAAAGGCCCGAAAGGCGAACTGAAGCGCGACTTCATTTCGACAGTTACGTTTGAGATACAGGATAGTAAGCTTTTAGTAAAAGAGAAAGATAGCGCCATGTGGGGATTAAGTCGTGCGCTCGCCGCCAACATGGTCACCGGAGTTTCGGAGGGTTTTCAAAAAATATTGGATTTCAACGGGGTGGGCTACAAAGCGCAGGTTAAAGGCAACGATATCGAGCTGAACCTCGGATTCACCAACCCCATTATTGTTCAGGCGCTTCCCGGCGTTACCTTTAAAGTAGAGAAAAACAGCATTACGGTGGAGGGTTCCAATCGCGAGTCAGTCGGGCATATCGCCGCCAAGATTCGTAGTTTTCGTCCCCCCGAGCCCTACAAAGGCAGCGGGATTAAGTATCGTGATGAGGTAATTCAGCGCAAAGCCGGCAAGAAAGCCGCGGGAACCACCACGGCATAACCAACATGAAAATTTCAAAACTCAAAAAAAGAATACGGAGGCACCAGCGGGTACGAGCAAAGATTTCGGGAACCGCGGGAGTTCCGCGAGTATCGGTCTTTCGCAGCAACCGCTATATTTCAGCGCAGGTGATTGATGATGCCGCCCGCACCACCGTGGTAAGCGCAAAGGGTCCCAAAAACAAGCCGGAGCCGGTTGGTGAAGAGCTTGCCAAGAAAGCGATTGCCGCCGGTATCGTCAAAATCGTTTTCGACCGAGGGGGATACAAGTATCATGGCCGCGTAAAAACACTGGCCGAGGGGCTTCGCAAGGGAGGATTAAAATTCTAATATGGAACCGCAACAGCAAAAAAATAAATTCCAGGGCCAAGGTAATAACAATAACCGGCGTGATCGCCGAGGGCCCATGCGCGCTCCCAAGGAAAAGTCAGAGTTTGATTCCAAGCTTTTGGATCTTGCCCGCGTCGCTCGCGTGACCAAGGGTGGGAAGCGCTTTAGCTTCCGTGCTACGATGGTTATCGGCGACGGCAAGGGGCGCGTCGGCGTAGGTGTCGCGCAAGGGCACGATGTCCAGCAATCCATGGCAAAAGCCACCCAAAAAGCTCGCAAGCAGGTCATTAAAGTGCTATTAGTGAATGGTACCATCCCACACGAAGTTCTTTATAAGTATCATAGCGCGGTGGTCATGATGAAGCCCGCCCCCATGGGGAGCGGGGTCAAGGCAGGTGGCGCGGTGCGAGTGATTGCTAAGCTTGCCGGCATTCCCAATATTACCAGTAAGCTTATTGAGCGCACCAACAATAAGATTAATGTCGCGCGCGCGGCGATGGGCGCATTACAAAGCTTAAAAGTAAAAGAACATGCAGTTACACCAACTCAAACCAACTCATAAGAAAGTAGAAGGCAAGCGCGTCGGCCGCGGTGGAAAACGCGGGACGTTTTCAGGCCGCGGATCAAAAGGCCAGAAGTCTCGCGCCGGCACGCGGATCCGTCCCGGTTTTCGAGGCGGCGACAATCCGATCTGGAAAGTTTTTCCCAAGCAGCGTGGCGCGACGAAGAAAGTGGACATCAAGCATACCGCGTTCCAGGTGCATCACGAGAAACCGAAGGCTTTCAATCTGGATCGCCTTGAAAAAATGTTTTCTGACGGAGATACGGTTTCGCCCGAGACGCTTGGCGTGAAGAGCGCGAAGATTTTGGGTACCGGGGTGTTAACGAAAAAATTAATTTTCAAAGACGTGACATTCTCCAAAACTGCCCATGACAAAGTTCACTAAGATTTTCAAGGTCGGGGATATTCGCAATAAGATTTTGTTTATTGTGGGGCTTTTGGTTATCTCTCGGCTGGCGGCGGCGATCTTTATTCCTGGAGTTGATCCGGCGAAGCTCGATGGATTTTTTCAGGATAATCAGCTCTTTAGCCTCGTCAGTGCATTCACTGGAGGAGGGCTTGATCAGTTCTCAATCGTGATGCTGGGACTGGGGCCATATATTACCGGCTCCATTATCATGCAGCTTTTGACGATGATCTTTCCTCGGCTTGAGCAAATGTATAAATACGAGGGTGAGGCAGGGCGTCAAAAATTCAACCAATACTCCCGGATGCTTACCGTGCCATTGGCGATGATCCAGGGCTATGCATTCTTGATGCTGCTCTCACGGAAAGACGTACTTGTTGATGCGCTAACTCCTTTTGGCTGGATCAACGCGCTCGTGGTCATCGCGGCGGGCTCCGTGTTCCTTATGTGGCTTGGCGAATTGATTTCCGAAAAAAATATCGGCAATGGCGTATCGCTACTGATCTTTGCCGGCATCGTGGCGAGTCTGCCCCGTAGCGTGCAAGAAAATATTACTAAATACACCCCCGATCAACTGTTCACGTATCTGGCGTTCATTGCGATTGCCATCGTCGTGATTGCCGGTGTCACCTATCTGACCGAAGCCCAGCGCAATGTGCCGATCAACTATGCCCGCCGCGTGCGTGGCTCGCGCGTGCTCGGAGGCGTCTCTACGTATCTGCCCATGCGGGTCAATAATGCGGGTGTTATGCCGATTATCTTCGCGCTTTCTTTGTTGCTTTTCCCTGGCATGATCGCCAGCTTTCTCGCGGGCTCCAAGACCGCGTGGCTCGCTCAGGCGGGGCAAACCGTCGCGACCTTTATCCAGAACCAGTGGGTCTACGGCATTGCGTACTTCGCGCTCGTGGTGATATTTACGTACTTCTATACCGCGGTGACGTTTGATCCAAAATCTATTTCTGAAAACATCCAAAAGCAGGGTGGCTATATTCCCGGCATCCGGCCCGGTACCCCCACGGCTGATTTTCTCACGCATCTTCTGAACCGAGTGACGCTTGTCGGTGCGCTCTTCCTCGGTCTCATCGCGGTACTGCCGCAGATCGTCCAGGGCGCGACAGGCATTACCGCGCTCACGATCGGCGGCACCTCGATCCTTATCGTCGTCTCTGTCGCCCTGGAAACCATGAAAGCGCTGGACGGCCAGTTGAGCATGTACGAGTATTAGAGTACAATTGAAAGTGTAAATAGCAAAATGAAAAATGACAATTCAAAGTGTAAAATTTTGCACTTTGAGATTTGCATTTTACATTTAGCGAAGCGCTCATGGAAACACCAATGAATTCGGGAGTGCCGAGTAGCACAGGATCTTCTTCGAAACTTCCGACGATTCTGATGACCGTCTTAGTCACGGCTATCGTTATCATCGCCGGCATGTATGCTCTTGGCTTTGTCGCGTTCCAATCAGGCGATGTTGTGGTTGAGAGTGTTACGCCAACACCCCCAGCTTCCATGAGTGTCTCGTTAACGCCTGAGGCTACCACGACACCCACCACCGTAACGCAAAGCAAAGTTTATTCGAATCAATACCTATCAGTTACCATTCCTGCCGGATGGAGCTACAGCACGACGCAGTCAGGCGCGATCAATATCACCAAGAATAATTATATTTTGTACATCAATCCTCGAGCGCAACAAGCTAGTGGAGTGGAAGGAGGAAGATTTGGTGAAATAGCCCTGGGCGCACCAAGCGCGGATGCCGCGGTGCTTGAATGGCCGGGACCATGCAGTGCTCCCGTGAAAACCTCTGCGACTGGCGGATACTCTCGGTATGATTATTACACTGATCGAAGCTATGAGCAGCCCTGTGTAAAATATCCTACCGACGGTTCGGTCGTATGGTATTTCTCGTATATGAGTAAAGACGGAGGCTATTTTAATCATACTTCAACGATCCAAGCCCCTTATGGTTATGTTATTACCATGGCCTACAACTCAAAAGACGTAAACAAACTTCCGCGGAAAAGCAATGCAACACTAAATGCTATGCTTGGCGAAATGACCTCGATTGCAAAGACATTAGTGATCAATTCTACGGCAGGATTAAAAACGTATATCGACGAACAAAACGGATTTGAATTTAAGTACTCAAATTCTTTGGTACTTGAGAATCCTTCAAAACTTCAAGGAATGGTTGTTGCCTTAGGCACATCTGCAGATTTCGCGCAGTGGGCACGAGAATGTCCTTCTGGTAATTGCATGGGATCACCCTATATGTTCTACGTAACTACTATGTGGAATACAACCTTGAGTCAGTATATTAAAGAACAAGGATCATCTCCAAGTAGAATTCAAACCACCTTAGATGGAAAATTGGCATACGAGGAAGTTCACGATGTCGAATTGCCATATTATATTATCACCACGGAAAACAAAGGGGTGGTGTATCGACTAGTTTTTCTTGACGCTTCAAGCAAAGCAAATTTCAGTTCCGAACAAAAGCAAATCCTCTCCACGTTTCACTTCACGAAATAGTCTGGTGAATTCTCTGGATCTTTGCTAGCATTACTTTATGCCTAAGCAGGTTGTTATTTTTATTGCGCCGCCGGGAGCCGGGAAGGGAACCCAGGCGGATTTGCTCGCTGGAGCAAAAGGTTTTTTTCATCTGGAGTCCTCAAAAGTCATTGAGGACAAGTTTTCGTCCGCCGCGGCGGATGACGTTGTGATCCAGGAAGAAATCAAGAAAAATCGCAGCGGTATCCTCAACGAGCCCAAGCTCGTCAGCGAATGGATGAAAGAACGGATCAAGCAGCTTGCCGATCAAGATACGAGTATCGTGTTTTCCGGCTCGCCCCGCACACTCTTTGAGGCCGAGCAACTCGTGCCGTTTCTCGCGGAGCTTTACGGCAAAGATCATATAAAAATCTTCAATATTAATATCAGTGACGAAGAGTCAATCCGGCGCAACTCGGCGCGCCGCATGTGCAAAGCCAACCGGCATCCGATACCAAATCTTCCTGAATTTCAAAACATCACGGTTTGCCCGCAGGATGGCTCGGAGCTTATGCATCGCGAAGACGACCAGCCGGAGCGTATCCGCGTGCGGCATCAAGAATACAAAAATAGAACTGCTCCGGTGCTCGTATATCTGCACGATCATGGCTATGAAATAATTCAAATCAGCGGCGAGCAAGACATAAAAAAAGTTTCCGATGATATCTTACAAAACTTCAAAACAAATTGAGCTCATGGCCGAGAGCGGCCGGATTCTTGCCGCAATCATTCGCGACATGGTTGCCGCGGCAAAGCCTGGCGTGACGACGCAGGCTCTCGACGACCTTGCGCGCGAGCTGTGCGCGAAGCACAAGGTCAAGCCGGGATTTCTAGGCTATGGTGTTGCGGGTAGAAAATATCCGGCCGTTTCATGCCTCTCGGTCAATGACGCGATTGTTCACGCCATTCCCACAAACCGCCCACTCCAAGATGGCGATGTGCTCGGTATTGACATGGGCGTGATCTATCAGGGCTGGAACAGCGACAGCGCGGTTACCGTGATTATTGGAAAAAATACAAAAGCAGAAGAACTTGTCGCAGTCACGAAGCAATCGATGATGCTTGGCATCGCGCAGGCCTTGCCGGGCAATCATGTTGGCGATATTGGCCATGCGGTACAGACCTACGTCGAAAGCCGTGGCTTTGGGGTCGTACGCGACCTGGTTGGTCACGGCATCGGCCGTGAGCTTCACGAGGAGCCTCGGATCCCCAACTTCGGCAAGCCCGGCGAAGGGCTTGAACTCCGTGAAGGCATGGTTATCTGCATCGAGCCCATGCTCACGATCGGTGACTGGAAGTTGGTCCTGGATGATGACGGCTGGACCTACCGCACCAAAGACGGTTCCCTCGCCGCGCATTTTGAGCACACGCTCGCGATCACCAAAGACGGCCCGGTGGTTCTGACCGCGTAATCTGTTATACTTTCTCCATGTATCTTTCAGTCATCATCCCCGCGTATAATGAAGCTAAGCGGATTGGAAAAACGCTGGAGGCGATTGGCACCTATCTTCGTACGCAAACCTATGAGTGGGAAGTGATTGTCGTGAATAATAATTCGAGCGACGAGACGGCTGCTTTCGTGGCGGGGTTTGTGAATCGTGAGCCACGCATCAAACTGCTCAACGAAAACGGCCCCGGCAAAGGCCATGCCGTCATGAAAGGGATGCTGTCAGCGACGGGCGATTATCGAGTCTTTACCGATGCCGATAACTCGACAAGCATCGAGCATGTCGAAAAGATGTGGCCGTTCATCCAAAATGGCTATGATGTGGTCATCGGATCGCTTGCTGTGCCGGGAGCGCGTGTGGCGCAAGGCGAACCGTGGTATCGTGTAGTGATGGGCAAGCTTGGTAACAAGTGGATTCAGTTTTTCGCCGTGTGGGGGATTCATGACACCCAGCGGGGGTTTAAGATGTTCACGGCGCGGGCCGCGCAAGCGATTTTTCCCAAGCTTACGATTTTCGGCTGGGGCTTTGATATCGAAGTACTGGCGTTGGCCCGAAAATATAATTTTAAGATCAAAGAAATTCCCGTTACGTGGAGCAACGACCCAAATTCAAAAGTGAATATTTGGGCATATCCGCAAGTTTTGATGCAGACACTTACCGTGCGATGGAATTTACTAACCAATAAATATGGACAGCGAATTTAGAAAAGATCTTGTTTCGGGAGACTGGGTATTAATCGCCGGGGCGCGGGGCAAGCGGCCGCATGCGATTGAAGCTCATGAAAAAAATGTGCAGTCAAAAGCAGAATGCCCTTTTGAAGAAGGCTGGGATCATGCCGATGCCATCCAGGTCATTAAAAACAAGTTTCCCGCCGTAAGTCCGGGAATTTGCTCTCCGGTCACGGAGCGAGAAGGATACCAGATTGCCGCTGGAGTTGGCTATCACGAACTTATTTTGTTTCGTGATCACGACAAGTTTTTTCCCGATTTTTCCGATGACGAAATCACGGGCGTCGTGCAATCGTATCGCGATCGATATCGGCAGATTGCTTCCGAGGACGATTGTGCGCAGTACATCATGATTTTTCATAATCACGGTCGTGAAGCGGGAGCGAGCGTGTATCATCCGCACACGCAAGTTGTCTCACTGCCCATCTTGCCCCCTGACGTGACAAGGAGTTTGCGCGGATCAGCGGAGTATCATCGGGTCCATGGCCGAGAAGCTCACGAAGTCATGATTGCTCATGAGCTTGCCGACGGGAAACGCATCGTGTTCGAAAATGAAAAATTTGTCGCTTTTTGCCCGTTCGTCTCAAAGCAGCCGTATGAAGTTCGTATTTATCCGCGCGATGCCAGCGCGTACTTCGACCGCATGGCTGATGGCGATCTCGCGTTTTTTGGCGATGCCATGCGCGGGGTGCTCCGTAAATTTAAAACTGCGCTCGCCGATCCAGCGTATAATTTTTTTATTCATACCGCGCCCCTAAAATCCGAGCTTCCTTCTGGTCACTACGAAGCATGCTATCGTTGGCATATGGAATTGTATCCGCGAATCAAGCTGGACGCCGGATTTGAAGCTGGCACTGGGATTAAAATAAATATGGTAGACCCTGATTATGCCGCACAAACTCTTAATAGCTAATTGGAAAGCCAATCCCGAGTCGCCTGAAGAAGCCAGGGCGCTCTTTGAGGCGGAAAACAATCCCGGCGTCATCATCTGTCCTCCAGCGGTATATCTCGAAGAGCTACATGCCAACGGAGCCCAGGACGTCTTTTGGGAAGGCGGCGCGCATACAGGGGAGGTAAGTCCGGAGATGCTCAAGGAGCTTGGTGTGACGCATGTATTGGTCGGCCACTCCGAGCGTCGGGCCATTGGCGAGACGGACGAGCAAATCAATCAGAAGCTCAAAGCGCTTCTGAACGCCGGCATGACACCAGTACTCTTGATCGGCGAGCCTGAAAAATCCGCCGCACGCTCGGACTATTTGATCGACCAGCTTACGCGTGATCTTGAAGGCGTAAGCGCCGATGGAGCCGCGAAAATTATGTTTTGCTACGAGCCTGTTTGGGCGATTGGTACTCACGCGGCGAATCTCGACGACGTTGTTTCGGCAATTCATGAAATGCAGAGCATCCTGGATAAAATGTACGGTTTCAAGCCCTCGATGCTTTACGGTGGGAGCGTCAATGAAAAAAATCTTGCTGATTTTTTGAATCATCCAGAAATCTCCGGTGCCGTCGTCGGCGGAGCAAGTCTGAAGGCTGAAGAATTTAAAAATATGATTGAGATCGCCACAAAGCTATGAATTTTCTCAAAGACCTTACAAGGCAAGATTTGGATGGTAAAAAAGTGCTCGTGCGCGTGGATTTTAATGTGGCGATTGAAAATGGGAAGATTGTAGAGCCATTCAAGATCACTTCAAACAAGCCGACCATTGATTATCTTCTTGAGCATGGCGCCTCGGTGGTATGTGTCTCGCATCGATCGGAAGAAGGAGCATCGTTTGCCGATGTGACAAAGCAAATTGGCGAAATTCTGGGGCATGAGATCTTTTTTGTAAAAGATGTAACAGGCACAGCGATGCAAGCAGCGATTCCAAATCATCAGCTCGTTCTCGTCGATAATATCGAGCTGCGGTCTGAAGAAAAAAAGAATGATCCGGCCTGGGCCAAAGAACTTGCCCAAGGATTTGATTTGTTTGTTTTTGATGCATTTGCAAGCGCGCATCGTTCCTATGTGACGCGAGAAGGCATCATGCACATCCTACCCTCGTACGCAGGATTCATCATGGAGCAAGAGGTCCGGGAACTCAATAAAGCAATCACGGCACCCGCAGAGGGCAAAGTCGTCATACTTGGTGGCGCAAAGATTGGCACGAAGCTGCCGATGATTAAGAATTTTACGAGCAAGGCCGAGTGGATTCTCATTGGCGGGGCGATTGCCAATAACTTTTTCAAATACCACAAGCTTGAGATCGGGCACTCGCTCTTCGATGCGGACTTTGTCGGTCAGATCAAAGATGTTGAGCGAAAAAATATTATCGTACCCGAAGACCTGATCGTTTCCACCGATCTTGAGGGTCAGGAGACGGTACGAGAAGCACCGGAAAAAGGCGTCATGCCGGGCGAGTATATCCTGGACATCGGCCCGCGCACGGCGAAGTATTTTGCCGACATGATCGCCAAAGCAAGCTTGGTCATTTGGAACGGCCCGATGGGGAAGTCCGAAGTGCCGGCATTTGCGGAGGGCACGCGGATTGTCGCGGAGGCCATTGCGAGCAATCCTCACTCGATCATCGGAGGCGGGGACACGATTGCGATCATCAACGATCTTGTGCCCGATGCCAAATTTGGCTATGTTTCAACCGGTGGAGGTGCTATGCTGTCATTTCTGGGCGGGGAGCGTTTGCCTGCCCTCGAAGCACTTGGATATTATGAGTGAAAAGCAATCAACCAGAATCAAAGAGCGGCCGCTGATTTTCGTGGATCTTGAATTCACAGGTTTGCAATGGAAGCATGAGGTGATCCAGATCGGTTGTTTAGTGGTAGGTCAACCGGATTTTAAGATTATCAAAGAATGGGAAACGAAGATCAACGCCGAGCACTGGGATCAAGCCGATCCCGAAGCACTCAAAATCGTCGGCTATACGGAAGAGCGCTGGAAAGATGCCGTGGCACTTCGCGAAGCGCTCACGGCATTCAACGAAACCGCCCGTGACGGCGTCCTCGTGGGTTTTAACGTGGCAATGGACTTTTTATACCTCAAGAAGGCCTACGCGAGCGTCGACATGGAGCCGACATTCCACTGGCAGATCATTGATGTGCTCTCGATGGCGTTTAAAGACCTCTACGCTTTGCCGCTCACTGAATACCGAATGAGCGAGCTGACCACGCATTTCAAAATCAAAAACGACATCCATCATGACGCGCTCGAAGATGCCCGCATGACCTATGAATTGTTTTTGAAACTATGCCGGACTTCATAATTCATACCGACGGGGGATCGCGCGGCAATCCGGGAGCGGCGGCGATTGGGGTGGTCATTGAATCATCGGATAAGACCCTCAAGAAAGAGTATGGCGAATTGATTGGTGTCGCGACGAACAATGATGCCGAGTATCAAGCGGTTATTTTTGCATTAAAAAAACTTAAAAGCCTGATTGGCAAAGAAAAAGCCGCGCATGCCAGCGTCCTCGTGCAAATGGACTCCGAGCTCATCGAGCGCCAACTCAACGGGCATTTTAAAATCAACGATGAGCGGATGGGGAAGTACTTTATCCAGATATGGAACCTCAAGATGGACTACGGCTTGATGACCTTTGAGCATGTCTACCGCGAAGCCAATACCGCCGCCGACCGTATGGTCAACGCGGCACTGGACAAGGAGACGGACCGGCTGTTGTGAATCAAAACCCCGCCGATGGCGGGGTTTTGATTGCTTGGCATATCTGTAAGCCGAATTCTGTCTTTGTGCGATCATTTATCTGCGATCGTTTTTGCAAACGACCTGAAGCGTACGAACTTTTCGAACCTCGCCCTTTCGGGCGGGAACGCTGTACTTGCACCAGGCAGGGTTTAGCACACGTCCATCTCGCGATGGCGTGATCCCGTTCGGGACCTTTTCACCCGTGGTCAGCTTGCGCTGACTCGGAATAGTTTCTGTGCCACCCACCGCTACGCGCTTACGCGCTAGCGGGGTCCCGCCAAGGCGGGATTTCCCTAGACTTGGATTCGCTACTTTTGTCTTAAGAACAAAAACAGCGGATCGTACTTCCGGTGGCCGTTAGCCACTGCCCTTTTCGTGGTGTTCGGACTTTCCTCCCCTCGCCGAAGCTCGGGGCGATCACCCGATATACCAAGCTCGATAACCATACCATAATTTACATTATTCTACAAGTGTGGTATGGTGAGTGTCCATGAAAAAAGGGGAGCTTATCTTCAGTGTCTTGTTGGTGCCGGTGGATTTTGTGATGCTCTTGCTGGCGGGGATCGCGACGTACGCCCTGCGCACGCAGATTCTCGACATTTACCGCCCGGTGCAGTTTAGCTTCAATCTGCCACTTGAGCGTTATCTCGCCATCGTCATTGTGGTAGCGTTGCTGTTCCTCGGTGCCTATGCGCTCTCGGGACTCTATGCATTGCGTGCTACGCGAAGCGTCATTGAAGAATTTTTCAAAATCGCCATCGCTTCATCGGCGGGCATGATGGCGATCATCTTATATATCTTCTTGCGGCAGGAACTTTTTTACTCGCGTTTCCTGGTCGTGGGCGCGTGGCTCATGGCGGTTTTCTGCGTGTCGGTGGGCCGGTATCTCATGCGCAAGCTCCAAAAATTTCTCGTGTCCCGCTATGACTTTGGCGTGCATCGGGTCATGATCATCGGCAACGATGAGCTTTCCCAGAGGCTCGTCAGCACGATGCAAAGCGATCTCGCAGCCGGCTATCGCGTCGTGAAGCAGCTTGAAAACCCGGAAGTCGCAGAGGTGAAATCAGCAATCGGGAACCCTGGCATTGATGAAGTAATCTTGGCAAATCCGAGCTATCCGGAAGCGAAAATCAGCGAGATCGTAGACTTTTGCCGCGAGCATCATCTCATCTTCCGATTCGTACCGAATCTTTCGCAGTCATTTACGAGTAATTTTTCAATCGATACGTTTACGGGGGTGCCCTTGGTGGAGTTTCGCCAGACCCGGCTGGATGGATGGGGAAATGTCGCCAAGCGAATTACCGATGTTGTCGGTTCCCTCTTTGGGCTTATCATTTTGTTCCCCATGTTTGCCGTGATTGCCTTTGCGATCAAGTGGGAGAGCGCGGGGCCGGTGTTTGTGCGCCTTGAGCGCGTGAGCCGCAATCGCCACTTTCGACTCGTGAAATTTCGCTCGATGGTTCGCAATGCCGAAGAGCTTAAGTCCAGCCTTGAGCAATATAACGAGCGCCATGGCAGCCCGCTTTTTAAAATGCGCCATGATCCGCGCATCACGCCGCTGGGACGATTTTTGCGTAAGTATCGGCTTGATGAATTTCCACAGCTATGGAATGTGCTTGTAGACGACATCTCACTGGTCGGTCCCCGCCCGCACGAACCGGCCGAGATTGCCCAATACGAAAAGCATCACAAGCGTGTGCTGGCCATTCCTGCCGGCATCACCGGCCTTGCACAAATTTCCGGCAGCTCCGACTTGCCCTTTGAAGAAGAAGTGGCGCTGGACACCTTCTATATCGAAAACTGGTCATTTTTCCAGGACGTCAAGATTTTGATCTTCACGCTTCTCAAGCTTGTCCGCGATCGCTCGGCAGTGTAGACTCAAGGACACATGAAAATCGCGCTGGTACACGACTATCTGACCCAATATGGCGGTGGGGAGCGGGTTTTGCAGGCCTTGTGTGAGATGTTTCCAGATGCGCCCATCTATACGCTCGTCTATGACGAAAAGGCGACGGGGCGCGTTTTTGCGGGGCGGACGATCAAGACGAGCTTCCTCCAGCGCCTACCTTTTACTAAGCGCTACCATCGCATGTTTCCCCTGCTCATGCCTATGGCAATCGAGCAGTTTGATTTCTCCGAATTCGATATCGTGCTCTCCATATCGGCCTCGTTTGCCAAGGGTATCATCACTAAGCCGGCTACGCGGCACATCAACTATTGCCTCACGCCCACGCGATTCCTCTGGGACGACAGCCACCGCTATATCAAAGAATCATACTCATTGTGGCCCGTGCGCAAACTGTTGCCATTTTTGGTCAGCTATTTGCGCGTCTGGGATAAAGAAGCGGCGTACCGCGTTGACGAGTATATCGGGATTTCGGAATTCGTCCGCCGCCGGATTAAAAAATACTACGAGCGCGAAAGTGTGCTGATCTATCCCCCGGTTGATGTTTCTAAATATCATATTGACCCCGACGCTTCGGTCGGGGCAGGCTATTTTCTCATGGTAGGACGGCTGGTGAGTTACAAAAAATTTGATCTTGCCGTCAAGGCATTTAGCGCCATGGAGTTGCCCCTCAAAATTGTAGGCGATGGGCCGGAACGGCCAAAGCTTCAGCGCATGGCCGGAAAAAATATTGAGTTTCTTGGCCTGGTATCAGACTACAGGATGCCCGAACTATACTCACGCGCGCAAGCCGTGATCTTCCCTCAAGAAGAGGATTTTGGGCTCGTGCCGCTTGAGGCAATGGCATCAGGACGGCCCGTGATTGCCTATCGTGCCGGCGGCGCGCTGGAAACCATCGAGGAGGGTGTAACCGGGATATTTTTTGACCAACAGACTGAAATTGATCTTTCACTGGCCGTAGGCAAGTTTCAGCAGACTATCTTTGATCCACACAAGATTCGTGAACATGCGATGAAATTTGATATCAACATCTTCAAGGAAAAGATACGTGGTATACTTAGGCTGGATGCCAAAACAGAAAATCCTCCTGTCGCTTTTTGATGTACGCCCGAAAGACGAGTCGGGAAGTGTTGACGTTGAAAAACTCGAGCAGTTGCCTCGGGTGGTAAACTTAAGGACTAGTGATCCCTCTAGAAAATCCTCAGAAAAGTCCTTATCCCCACCCCTCGCTCCGCTCGAGGCGGCGCGCCCCCGCCTAGACTTTTCTGATGACTTTCCTTCGAGATCACCCCAGGCGTCACTTACTCAGCAACTTGTTGGCGAAACTCCCCTGGCAAGTGATCGGGACATTGTTGCTAAAGAAATTGAGGACGTACTGAATCAAGACGCGCCACTGGTTGCTGATTTAGTACGCGCGGGAGGGACACTGCACGAGCAGCGACAGCAAAAACCCGCCCGGCCTCGGCTCATCAAGCAAGCGAAGCAGCAACAACAGCCGCCAATTGAAATTCCCGAAGCGAAGCCTCAAGAAACAAATTCTGAACTTGAAGCGTTTTGGAAGCAAGAGACGCCTCGGGCGGTTACGGCACGAGCCTCATATGAGCCGCACTATCACAACCCGTTTCCGGCTGCTTCACTTCCCGCACCAGTCACTCACCTCTCTCCGGCTGCGCGGGACGTCGAAGTCTGGCTTGAGCGCCTCAAGACCGAATCTCCAAAGCGTCCCTCAAAAACGCTCAAGCATTCATGGATCGGGCGCCTGTTGAATCGTCGCGTCCTAGCAGTTACGATCATCGGCTTCGTTTCGGTGGTTGGATTTGGCGTTGCCGCGGTCTCTTCCGGTGAGATCAACGCCAAGCAAAGTGTCTTGGAAAATGGCGATCATGCGCTGGCAAACCTCGAAAAAGCAAAGGGCAACCTGGAGGAGCTCCGGTTTGGCCAGGCGGCTGATGATTTCGCGCTTGCGTACGGAGATTTTGACCAAGCGGCGGGGACGCTCAATAATTTTGGGGCGTCGTTCTTATCGTTATTTGGCAACCTGCCGGGATTGGGGAAAATAAAATCAGCCAATAATCTGGTAGAGGCGGGGCGCAACATTTCCAAAGCCGGGGAGAATCTTTCTCGGGCGTTTCAATCAGTTTCGCAGACCAATTTTTTAGCGATGCTTGATCCCAATAGCGATGAGCATGCTTCGCTGGCCAAGCCGCTCGCCGATTTTCAAGACGTTCTGGAGGACGCCGATAGAAATATCCGCAAGGCTGGCAATCTTCTGAACGATGTGGATCCGGCTACGATTCCCGCAGAGAAACGGGAGCTTTTTGAAGACTTTCGAGACAAAATCCCGAGCTTCCAGGCGTATCTGGATCAAGCGCTTGGTTATTCCGATTCACTTCTTGCGCTCGTGGGACCGAAGCAGCCGCGCACCTACATGGTGCTTTTGCAAAATAACAGCGAGCGTCGGCCCACGGGGGGATTTCCGGGTACCTATGCCATTATTTCGTTTGACCAAGGAGTGCTGACCAAAGTTTTTGTTGATGACATCTACAATCCCGATGGCCAGATCAAGGCGAACATCATTCCTCCCGGGCCGATCCAGCATATTACGCCCAATCTCGGCCTTCGCGACGCGTGCTGGTTTGCCGATTTTCCGTCGTGTGCCAAGAAAGTCCAAGAATATTATAAACTTGATGGCGGGGGGCCGCTTGACGGAGTATTGGCAGTTACCCCGACGGTCATTGCCCGCATCCTCAAGGTCACCGGGCCGGTGGAGCTTCCCGCCTACAAGCTTACACTCGGTGCCGATAATTTCCTTGCTGAGATCCAGGATGAAGTGGAGTACAAAGGCGATCGTGCGCATCCCAAAAAAATCGTCGTTGACTTTCAGCCCGCGTTTTTTGCGAAGCTCGCCGATCAGGATAAAGAGCATTGGCTTGAGATCGCCAAGATCCTGCTTGATGCCATGAAAGAAAAGCACGTCCTGGCCTACTTTAATACGCCGGGGCTCGAGCGGGATGTGAAAGCGCATGGATTTGGCGGTGAACTGCGCGATGCCAAGGGCGACTATCTCCAAGTCGCGTTTTCCAATGTCAAAGGCGCCAAAGCCGATGCCGTAACCTCCAATGCCATGCGTCTTGCCACGCAACTAAAAACGGACGGCATTGCACATACCCTCTCGATCACTCGAGCGCATAACGGCGGCGATTCCAAGTACGCGTTTTACAACAAAGAGCTCCCGGCGTACGTAAAAGTCTATGTGCCGCAAGGCGCGGTCCTGGATCATATGGAGGGCTTTGCTACGCCAAATTACAAGCCACTGATCAATTACGAGGAGCTTGGGTTCAAGCACGATCCTGAGCTTGCGGCAGTTGAGGCGACCATGCGGCACCCGATGCCGGGCGTTGATATGTTTGAGGAGTCAGGCAAGACGGTGATCGGATTTTGGATGATTACCAAGCCCCGCAAGACGAGCTCGGTGAGTATTACGTACCACATTCTCAAGGATACGCTCGATCTTGGCGCTGACAAGTATACGCTCTTGTGGCAAAAACAATCCGGTACTGATGGCGATCACGCGACGGTTAGCATCCAGATTCCCGACGGCAAAAAGATTTCTCAACAATCCGATGGCATTCAACTTCTTGGTGCCAACGCGGTTCTCGATACCGATCTCTCGGTGGACAGGGAAGTGAAGGTTGTGCTTAACTGATCTCGTGCACAACATACGGAATTTCTGCATCATTGCACACATTGATCACGGGAAATCGACCCTGGCGGATCGGTTTTTGGAATTGACGGGAACCATCGAGAGGCGAAAGATGCAGGAGCAGTTTCTCGATACCATGGAGCTTGAGCGTGAGCGGGGAATTACGATCAAGCTTCAGCCGGTGCGGATGCAATATGGTGACTATATGCTGAATTTGATTGATACCCCCGGGCATGTGGATTTTGGATACGAAGTTTCGCGTTCACTGGCGGCAGTCGAGGGGGCGATCCTGCTCGTCGATGCGGTGCAGGGGGTGCAGGCACAGACGCTTGCCAATTTGTCGCTTGCCCAAGCGCAAAAGCTCGCGATCATTCCCGTTATCAACAAAATCGACCTTCCCAACGCCCGCGTCGCCGAAGTCGAGGAAGAAATCACCAACCTGTTACTCGTCGAGCCAGCCGATATTTTAAAAATCTCTGCAAAAGAAGGAACGGGCGTCAAAGAAGTTTTGGACGCGGTCATCAAAAAGGTCCCGCCTCCCCAGAACACCGAAGATCTCAAAGCGCTCATTTTTGACTCCGCGTTCGATATCTACAAAGGTGTGCTGGCATATGTCCGAGTTTTTGGAGGATCGGTAAAAGCGGGCGACAAGCTCAAGCTGTTTGCTTCAAGAGCTGATGTTGATGTGGTCGAGGTCGGCATCTTTACGCCGGCACTCAAAAAAATCGATCATCTCGAAGCCGGAGAGATTGGCTATATTGCTACTGGATTAAAAGATGTGGGCCAGGTCCGGGTCGGTGATACGTTGCTTCGCCAAGGCTATGCAGGGCAAGCGCTGCCGGGCTACCGTGAGCCGCGGCCGGTAGTGTTTGCGAGTTTTTATCCGGAAGAAGGGGATCAATTCGACGATTTACGGGATGCGCTTGGTAAGTTACGGCTTACCGATGCATCGTTGAGCTACGAGCCCGAGTCTTCCCCGGCCTTGGGGCGCGGCTTCCGGCTCGGATTCCTCGGTATGCTTCACGTCGAGATCATCAGTGAGCGGCTGCGCCGGGAATTTAAACTCGTGCTTATTGTTTCCACGCCGTCCGTTGAATATCATATTCAAACCAAGTCAGGAGAAAGCGTTATTATTCGCTCGGCGGCACTTTTGCCCGATCCCGGCATCATCGAGATGCTCGAGGAGCCGGTTGTCAATCTGGAGATCCTCGCGCCGGCGACGTACCTGGGTCAACTCATGAAGCTGATGACTGAGTACCGGAGCATATACCAAGCCACCGACTATCTGACCAAGGAAGTTGTCATTCTCAAGTACCGTGTGCCGCTTGGGGAGATCATTACCGACTTTTATGATCGTCTCAAGTCGGTCAGCTCCGGCTATGCCTCCATGAGTTACGAGCCCGCCGGATACCAAGCTTCTGATCTGGTGCGTCTTGATATCCTGGTTGCCGAGGATCTCGTCGAGCCATTTTCCAAAATCGTCCCGCGCGAGCTTAGCTATCTCGAAGGCAAGCGCATCATCGAGAAGCTCAAGACGATCATCCCCCGCCAGTGGTTTGCCGTGTCGCTCCAGGCGGCCATCGGCGGCAAGATCATCGCTCGAGAAACGATAAGTGCTCTACGCAAAGATGTGACCGGCTATCTCTATGGCGGTGATATTACGCGCAAAAATAAGCTTTTGGACAAGCAAAAGCGCGGGAAGAAAAAGATGAAAGAACGAGGTAGTGTCGAGATCCCTCAGGCGGTGTTCTTGGAAATGCTCAAGAAATAGCGCTATACTAGAACTGGAAGAGGGCGATGACCAAGAAAGCGATCGATGCGATGATCGTAAGGCCGGCCACTAGCGCTTTGATAATATGCAGAGTCCGTTGTTTCATATGATCATCTTACGAGAAAACGAAAAAATAATAAAGAGGGCGTGGCAGCACTGGACGGCTCTGGTTCCCCGCATCCTGATGTGGGCTGTTATCTTGGGATTCTTGTTCGCCGTGCGATATAGCGGGGACTTTGATTTTTACGGTGAGTGGCGATGGGTCGGTTTCATCGCAAGCGCGCTCGCGGTGATCGGTATGTTCTGGAAAATCGCTCTGTGGCGCGCGTCCGTCGTAGTCCTCACGAATCAGCGGGTCTATTGCGGCGTGCGCACCGGCATATTTTCAAAAACGGTTATCGAGCTTTTGTATAAGGACATCAAGGAAGTATCGTATGTGCGGGAGGGAATCATGGCGTCGATATTTCGCTACGGCGACCTCCATCTCATGAGCGCCGCGGATGCGACGCATGTATTTGAGCGTATTCCAAAGCCGGAGTATCTCGTTGAAATTATCAACAAAGTCAGATGAATAGAATCCTCAGCTCCTCATGGGTGACGGTCATCGGACTGGTGGTCCTTGCGGTGGTCGGTGCCAGCCTGGTTCGCCGGGAACCCCAGCTTGCCGCGGTGAAGCAAGAGCGCGAGTACGTCCGAAAGAGCATTGATGCGGCGCGCCTGGAGCAGGAAGAGCTTGATCGTAAGCAAGCGTATTATCAGAGCACTGGCTATCTCGAACAGCAAGCGCGGATCAAGCTCAATTATAAGAAGCCGGGCGAGCATGTCGTCTATATCTACCGCACCGCGAGTGAGCCGCAAGAAACGAAGCCGGAGGAGTCTCTTACCAATCTAAAACTTTGGTGGTATTATCTGATTGGTAAAAAATAAAGCGGGTGTGGTTCAATGGTAGAACACGACCTTCCCAAGGTTGAGACGAGGGTCCGATTCCCTTCACCCGCTCTGTGAAAATCCGCTATCTCATTTTTTTCGTTGTCGCGTTTGCGGCGGGGATCGTGATATTTTTCGCTTGCCCGGTTGTCTCGCCGCAGCGGCTTTCCGCGCAAATCTACTCAAGCGCGAAAGCGCCTTTTACGATCCAGCCCCCGAAAGGCTGGACGGTAGATGAAAAAGGGGCGAGTGGTACGCTCGTCGTGCTGGTGAATCCCGTACCGGATCGAGAGGGTGATTTTTCGCTTCCTGCAAGCATCAATATCCTGAGCGAGCCCTTACAAGGACTTTCGCGGGAAGAGTACATCAGGAAGAGTAAAGAGAACCTCAAGCAGTACTTTCCCGACTATACGATTCTTCTTGATGAGGGGCACGTCTTTGAAGCTCGCTTTACCTCGCAAGGGCGCCTTATTCGCAATCGCCAGCTCATGGTCTTTTCGGAGGATGCGGCGTATATCATCACCGGTACAGCTCTTGCATCAGCGTGGGATGCGAATCATGAGGTTATCAAAGAAAGCCTCGGGACTTTTACCATTGTTGCCAAATAGCTAAGTTTTGTCCATAATGGACAAATGGCAACTATCGAGGAGAAAATAGTGGACATGTTGGCCAATATCCAGGCAATGCGAAAAATGCTTGGAAAAGTGCCAATACTTGAAAAAAGTGGCCACGAACCAAAAGATTTTATTCTGGGTGTCATCACTACTCATGGCTCGTTATCACAACACGAACTTTTACAGAAAATCGGTCAAAGAATCAGTGGGCGTACCGCAAGGCGACACCTGGATAAATTAATTGCGGAAGGGCTCGTCATTCGAGGCAAAGATGGGCGACAAGTGGTGTACCAAGCAGGGGATGATTTATCCACAAAAGCCCGCATTGACTAGCGGAAGTCAACCTGGTAAGATTTCTCCAGGGTTTGCGTCGTAATTTGTAGTATGCAATCAGCTCCAAGCACACACGGAAGAGTGTAGTATTTCTCTTCTTTTTGCGTGTCTGGAGTTGGTTGTTTAAAGAAAGAACTTTGACAATCAAGATAGGAACTGCGAGAGAAGTTTTATTTGAGTTTACGTAAAACTCATGTATCCGCTGTGGGTCGATGTATTGCACAGGACCACGGAGCATGAGTCAGTGATAGTTAATTCTTTCTTGGTGCCAGGTCGCATGACAAGGCACCAGGGAAAACAATTGGATAATCATTATGAGTATTGCTATAACGAGTCAGACGCGATCTTTCAAAAAGGTCCTTCTGATTGGAATCGCGGCTGCGGCATTGCTCGCGGTTGCTGGCTTCATCGCCATGCAAGCGACGAACGAGTCAGTCAATGCTGCGCAACCTGCAGACTACAGTCTGAAAGGTGGTGATCGTATTACCGCGCATGCCGCGGTAGGCGACCCTGATATCTATGTGGTAGGTGAAGCAAATCACCTGCAAGCATTTAAGAGAAACTTTAAGAGCGTAACGATCTGTAACTTTTACGGACAATTCGGCCCCGGCGGATGTTTCGCCCCAGGCCTGAAGCAAGTGCCCGCGTCAACTCGTGATGCGTTTCCCACTTCCTGCTACTACACCAACGGTGATACCGATGACAAAAAGGTGTGGTACATGGAGTCCACGGGTGCCGACACTGGTACGCTTCACCATGTCCAAGTTTCCGGAGCAGAAGCAGTCGCGGGTGATCCTCTCTTCTTCATGAAGCTCTTCAGGATCAATAACCTCGAGGCGAACTACTACGCCATCGGAGCTCCTTACACGAGCATGAGTCAGGTTCCTGCCTGCTCAACCGGCGAAGGACAGACTCAAACCCCGACCCCACCAAGCGGACCTATTTCCGTCAGTTTGTCTGCTGGAAATCCTGGAGCCCAGACCATTACTAAAAATGCTGTTGGAGTTGAGATGTTGAGAGCCAGATTTAGCGGTAATGGTACAGTTAATACTGTTACGGTTAAACGATTAGGTCCTGGCGCGACAGCTGATTTCAGCAACATTTATGTTTATGATGGAGCCACGAGATTGACTTCAGGCAAGTCATTCTCATCTTCATCCGGCGAAGCTACCTTCCTATTGAATGTTGGCGTGAGTGGTATTAAGGAGCTTTCCATTCTCGCAGACATGGCAGGGGGCGCAGCCACAGCCGGTAATGTTAACTATGTTCAATTGGTAAGCGCCACGGTAACTGGTGGTGCGGCCGTATCGGGCACTCCTTTGAATGGCAATAACTTTGCCCTTTCAGGTGCTTCATCCGGTACGCTTGATGTTGCCAAAGTTGGCTCAATTTCCAACCCAACAGTTGGGCAGAAGCAAGCCCAGCTTTCAGAGTTCAAGCTTACGGCAAATACCGAAGGTGCTTCCGTTAAGCGTTTGACTCTGTTGAATGGCGGAACCTTAAAGCCATCAGATCTGACTAACCTCAAACTGACTACAGGGACAATGACATGGAATGGTTCGGTTACGACCGACAGCTACATCGTCTTTGACCTTGGTGCAGGCTACACAATAGCCAAAGGTGCAAATGCTACCTTTAAAGTTTGGGGAGATGTGGGTGGAAAGAAAGACGAGACAGTCGATCTCTACTTTGAGAACGATTCAGATATCTTGTCTGTCGGAGACCAGTATGGACAAGGTATGGCAGAGGGAACCAACACCCTTGATACTGCAGCCGAAGCTGATACCTTGACGCTTCAGGGTGGAGCGTTGACCTTGGTATACAATGGTCCCGGAGCTTCTACGGTGGGTACTTCAGTTACTGATGTTACCCTGTTGAGATATTCAATCACTGCTGCAAGCAACATTGAAATCAAAAAGACAGAGCTCACTCTCTGCGCTGACCAGGCCGGGGACGGTACATATGACACCGAGACCACTGAAGGAGATTGGGATGACGTGACGGATGTTAAAGTTTGGAATGAAGCTACTAACAGTGTTGTGATTGGTCCAAAAGACGGTACTGCATTTGACCATGCTGATGGCGACTGCGGAGCAACGGGAAGCGGTGTTCAGGAATCATTCACTGATACCCTCGACCTTGCTGCTGGCGTAACCTACAACTTCAAGGTTACCGCTGATATTGACACTTCGCTTGTCGCAGGTGAATTGATTGCGGGTAGCATTATCAAGGTTGTTCTTGATGACTATAGCGATGATGCAGGCGATGTTACGGTTATGAAATATTCCGGCACAAACACTGCAGTTGCTGCCGCGGATATTGTCCCTCGAGCGGATATTTCTGGTTCCGACATCACACTCTCTGCATCCTCATTGACCTTGAGCTTGTCTGGCACTCCAGCCGACCAGACAACGATCAGAGGAACGCAGAATGTTGATACAGTCGGTATCACCTTTGCCGCAGGTCAAGCTTCCGCGTTAAAAGTTACCACGATTAAAATCACCGGTTATGCCGCTGAAACAGCAGGTGGAACCTATGACGAAGGTGTTGCCCCTTCAGAAGATACAGGCATTTCTGTTGCAAACGCGGTTTCTTCAGTTGAATTGTATGAAGCCGGCAGCGGAGCATTGGTTGCCGGTTCGAACAAAGTAACCAGCAACTTGCTTGGTACTGCTGGAACAGGCACGATGACGTTCTCGAACCTAACATGGGATATTCCAGCCGGTACGAGCAAGACATTGTTGATCAGAGTTGATCTGTCCAACAATACCGCTTCGGGATCCGCTGGAGATGGCTATGCCTTCGATATCGGCGCTGTTGGTGATGTTACGGCGTTGGATTCTGATTCCGACACGGTCAATGCCGGCAATGCCAAAGTGAACGGCACGGTTGCTGCTCCGACCCAGGTGGTGACCGTTAAGAATAGTGGTTCTATGACGCTGGCTACTTCCGCTGATACCCCATCAAAGGGTGCTATCTATTGGGGACAAGTAGGTGCGCCGGTTTCCACATTCAGATTGAGCGCTACGGATGAAGGTCAATACATTGAGAAATTGACGATTGCCGCTTCTGCTTCTGGAGAGCTTACAGACGCAGCTGCGAATGTCAAAGAAGTTGTCCTGACTTATAAGAATAAAGCTGGCAGTTCGGTTACGGTCACACAGTCATTTGGCAACGCAGCTTCTGTTAACTTTGCCTGGGCGAGCACCGACGCCAATAGACCGTATGTGCCGCAGGACTCAAGTATGGATTTGGCTGTTAAAGCCAATATGAAGACGAAGGCAGAAGGTGCTACGCAGACCAATGCCAGTCCGCAAGAAGTATTCTTCTCGTTGGATCTGGTTGATAGTTTCAACGGAAGCTATGTAAACGGATTTAGAGCGGTTGGTGCAGGTTCCGGTACTGTTATCGACGGTACGGGTACGAACATCGCCGATGTGCTTGGTGGCAACAACCAGTATGTCTATCGGGTATTTCCTAAATTGGAATTAGTGCCTCTAGCCGGACCGTATAACTTGATTGGTACGCCAACTGTGTTCAAGTTCTCAATTACGGCCATGGGTCTAGCCGATTCCACATTGAGATTTGACAACGAAGCTGCCGGTTCGGGCTCAATCAAGTTTGAGATCCTGTCATCCGGTTCTACCGATGGGGATACCAGCGTAACTACCTATGATGATTCAAATAGTGAAATCATAGACACCCTCACATTAACCGATGATGGTAATGCCGGTACCGATGCTTCCTACAGCATGGACTTCACGTCCAAGGATATTGAGATAGCTGGTGGAACGACAAAGACGTTCCGAATTCAGCTTAACTCAACAACCGTGTACGATGATGCCGCTACTCCAGGAACAAGCGCTGACTACTTCCAAGTGGTATTGCGCGATACTAGCGCGGACGATACCGCTCTGGTTAATTGGGTAGCCAACTATGATGGAACTACAAATTCTGTAGACCAGGCTTCAGTAGCCGGTGTCTTAAGAAGTGTGCCATTGTTTGGCCCGACCTTTACCAGGAACTAGTCTCTGGTAGTATCTGGTTATCCACAAACCCCTCCGCTTTATGCGGAGGGGTTTTGGTTTGCATTTTTATTATGTTTTGCTACAATTTACGTCATGAATATCACTAAAAAAAGCATTACGTGGCTAGCAATTTTGACAGTGATCACGTCTCTCATTGTTGCTTATGCTTTAGTATCTGATGTCCAACAAATATCTGATGTCAAGGTCCCTCTACCTACCAGTGACGGCAGGACGACATTTATTAACGAGACGGTTCCATGGTCATTATTGCTATCCGATGCCTCTTGTGAATTGAAGGGTGAGGTAAAATTCTTGAATCATACCACCTACGACAATCAAGATGCCCTCTTGGTTTATAGTGGGATAGACCATCCCGGAAGAAATGTTTTTTGGACGATAACCCCAAAAGATACCATATCCGTAGGACCGAATCTTTTTTCCGCCATGCCTATTCCAAATGGGGAAAGTCTATTGGGGATATCATTGCCTCCGAGACCAAAATACAAGAAATACGACGTTACAGCTAGAATTCAATATGAACGTCTTGTTGATGAAGATGGCAAATTTGTTTCCGAGAAAGGGGTAGCAAGGTCTTTTGAAAAACAATGCGAAGGGAAAACGACCATAGTATTACCATAATGAAACGAATTCTTGTCATAGGTACAGTTATCGCTTTGGCAGTCGCTGTTTTTTTTCTTCAGCGTTTTATGAGTCGTACTGACGTGCCACAAGTTACGTCGTTGCCTTCCGATGGCGGGTTGCCATATCGGCTCCCTGAAGGATTTGAAATTACAGTTTCATTTAAAGAATTATCCGAACCGCGCGTGATTGTTTTTGACTCTCATGGACGCATGCTGGTAAGTGAGTCTTCATCGGGACGAATCGTGATACCAGGGAAAGGAGTATTGCTTGAAAACCTCGACCATCCGCACGGTCTTGCATTTTACACGGACCCGACTAGCAAGCAAGTGTACCTCTACGTTGCGGAAGTACGCGAAGTGAGCCGGTATCCATATAACACAGAGACAGGGACGATCCAGTCCACACAGCGCAAAAATATCATGAACTTACCCGAAGGCGGTCGGCACACTACCCGCACGATTGGATTTGGAAAAGATTTTCGAACACAACCAATCGTAGCAGGATTGCCTCAAGGAAATTTTTTGGCGCCCATAAAACTATATACGAGCATTGGCTCGTCCTGCGATGTATGTCTAGAAGATAGCTGGAAGTATGCAGCGATCCTTGAGTCTGATCCGGAAGGAACGTATGCGGCCGAAGTTGCCGGAGGATTGCGCGATGTAGAATTTTTCACCTTTCATCCGACGACGGGTATGCTGTGGGCATCGGAACAGAGCCGCGCTGATTTTCCTGATGAAATTAATATCATCGGGCCGACTCTGAAATATGGCTGGCCGTACTGCTATGGCGGTCAAAAGCGCGATGAGTCATTTACACAAAAATCGGATCGGACAGACCTTCCGATGGATTGCGTACAAACTGAACCGCCCGAGATTGAATTACCGTCTCACGCTGCGCCGCTTGGCATTGCGTTTATTCCTGAAAACTGGCCTGCACCATGGGCGGGACGATTACTCGTTGCCGTGAACGATACCATACGCTGGTTTGATGTTGATGAAACGGGGCACGTCAGGTCTTCGGGAGATTTTGTGACCGGATTTCTCGTCAATGGCAAAATCTTTGGTCGTCCTGTCGATCTCAAATTTGGGCCGGATGGGGCGTTGTATATTTCAGATGATACAGCCGGTGTTATCTACAAAATTTCTTCAACGTCGTGAATCATTGTCTCAAAATTAAATTTCCGTAGCACTGCTTGATGGCCCTGGATGCTAAACTTTTGACGAAGAGCACTGTCCTCAATAAGAATTTTTATTTTTTTTGCGATGTCATCAGAATGTCGCGGTTCGACGAGAAATCCACTTTCTCCCTCTATGATCATTTCAGGAGCTGCCCCGACGCGGGTGGCTATGACGGGAATACCTGTTGCCATGGCTTCCAGGATCGCCCAGGAAAATCCCTCTTTTACTGAAGGAGAAACATATACGTCAAACGCCTTTAGATAGCGGGAAGCATATTTTACATTGCTGAGCACTATTTGCCGATACCCCTCTGGGTGGTGGGGAAGATATTTCAACCCTTTCGTAGGATAATTACGTGCAATCGTACCGACGACGAATGCATCAAGGGGAAGCCCGAGTTTCGTTCGCGCCTCTTCTCTCGCATAAAGTTTTAGATTGGCAATGTCGAGGCCATTATGGATCAAAAGTACGTTATTTCTCGGACGAATGCGGAACTGCTGTGCTTGCAAGAGATCATGTTGGTTGTTTACGATAATAATATCTTTCCATTTCGCGGCGAAGCGCTCGGCCATAATAATAAGCTGCCGTCGCAGCCACGATTGAGGGTCATTAAACGCCCATCCGCCGATCCTATAGATTACTCTCACGTTTTTTCCTCGTGCCGCCCACGACCCGATGAATCCCGCCTTGGTGCTTAATAAAAACAATGTATCGGGGCGGAAATTTCGTATCAACCTCTTGATTTCAAAGATCGCCCGGATGTCATGCCATGGTCGGGGATTACGAACAAGATGTTTCAGGGTGGTATTAGGTATCTTTAGATTGTTGAGGTGGTCGGTAAAATGCGCATCGCCGGTCGATCCGGTGGCGACCAAGACCTCGTAACGTTCTGCGTCGAGGTGCGGGATCAGCATACTTAAGAATCGCTGGGCGCCGCCAAATTCTGATTGTGTGATGATAAAGAGAATTTTCTTCTTCACCTTGAAAAAATAGCAGTTTTATTGTATTTTATCAAGATGCGTGTATTGATTTTGACGACTGAATACCTTCCAAAAATTGGCGGCTCCGAGGTTGCAATTGCCAATCTTACGCGCCGACTGCCTGAGGTTACGTTTGATATCATAAGCTCCGGATGGGGAGGAAAGTGGCTCATGCCCATCACGGGATTCTTTAGAGGCCTTCGTCGCGATTATGACGTGATTCATGCCTGGCAGGCGTCATATGCTGCCGGAGCGGGAGTTTTGCTCAAGCTGGTGCGTCCCAAAACGCCGTTTGTCGTCACGCTTCAGGAAGGCAAAGATTTGGGCAAGCAAAGCTTTTTCGTAAGATTTTTTAGGAGCTTTATTCTCAGAAAAGCTGATGCCATTACGGCGATCAGTAATTATCTGCTTGAGTATGGCCGCAGGGTGAATACTCATGCTGGATACTATTTGTTGCCTAACGGAGTTGATGTCGGTAAATTTGAAAATCAAATTTCAAAAATCAAAATTCAAGAAAAAATTCTAATCACTGTGTCGCGGCTCGTGCCAAAAAACGGCCTTGACATACTAATCTATGCAATGCAGAGCTTGCCAGAATACGAGCTAAGGATCGCAGGGGAGGGCCCACAGGAGAAAGAGCTGAAAATGCTCGTGCGGCGGCTCAATATGAGCGATCGGGTATCATTCCTCGGTACCGTGAGCCAGGAGGCCCTGCCGGGCCTTTTACAGCGTTCTAGCGTGTTCGTGCGGCCCTCACGATCCGAAGGGCTCGGAGTCGCCTTTCTGGAGGCTATGGCGGCCGGGGTGCCGGTTATTGCCACGCCGGTAGGTGGCATTCCGGATTTCCTAAAAGATCACGAGACAGGTCTTTTTTGCAGGGTTAATGATCCCGAGTCGATCGCAAGAGCTGTTCGTGAACTTGACCAACGCCCGGAGCTTCGCGAGAAGATCGTCGCCAACGCCCGGGAATTAATGCGGACATGCTATGATTGGGATATTCTTGCCAAGCAATATTATGAAATTATCAGTCATCATTCCGGTATATAACGAGCGAGATACTTTGGGAAAGGTGATCCAAGCCGTCAAAGCGGTCTCGTTGGACATGGAGAAAGAGATTATCATTATCGATGACGGATCAACTGAGCCCGTGCGGGAAGCTACGATTGCTTTTGAGAAAAACCGGGGCAAGGGCGCGGCTCTGCGAGCAGGATTTGTGCAGGCGACGGGCGATGTTATTATTATTCAAGACGCTGATCTTGAGTACGATCCAAAGGATTATCCGGTGCTTTTGGGGCCGATCTTGGAAGACAAAGCGGATGTGGTCTATGGTTCCCGGTTTATCGGCAATCAGCCGCGTCGCGTACTCTACAACCACCACTTCATAGCAAATAAGTTTTTAACATTTTGTTCAAATCTTTTTTCAAATATCAACCTTTCCGACATGGAAACGGGGTATAAAGTTTTTTCGCGTGCCGCCCTTGATGCAATTTTGCCCTGCTTGACCGCGGATCGCTTTGGCATTGAAGTGGAGTTGACCGCCCAGATCGCCAAGCACAAACTTCGCGTCTACGAAGTCGGCATTTCGTATAACGGCCGCACGTACGAAGAAGGAAAGAAAATAACCTGGAAAGACGGAGTAGCCGCGCTGTGGCATATTGCGTACTATAATTTTCGCCCATGCAAAAAATCCTGATTACCACCGGCATTTACCCTCCCGACATCGGCGGGCCGGCCACGTACGCAAAAATGCTCGTCGATCACTGGGGTGATCGTGCCACGGTGGTAACCTACACTAAGGTGTTACGCAGGTTTCCCAAGCCGTTTCGGCAGCTCATCTATCTTTGGAAAACGTGGCGGCATAGTGCCGGGGTGGATGCAGTGTACTCCCTGAGCGCCCTGGGAACCGGCGTAGCGACGATATGGGTCGCCCGATGGCGTCGCAAGCCGTTTTTTGTCAGGGTGGTTGGTGATCGGGTGTGGGAAGATGCGATCAATCAAGGGAAGACCCCATTGCTGATTGGTGATTTTCAAAAAACCAAGCGAGGCTGGCGCCAGCGATTGCAAGTCAAAGTATGTCAGCGCGCACATGCCGTTATCGTGCCCTCGGCGTACCTCAAGCGCCTGGTCCAGGGATGGGGGATCGCTCCTGAAAAGATCAAAATCATTCCCAACAGTGTCGAAATTCCGGCTTTTCTCGAAACCAAAGAAGAAGCACGCACGGCACTTGGCATTCACGGCAAAATCATTTTGAGCGCCGGGCGTCTGGTGCCCTGGAAGGGATTTCGGCTGCTCATTAAGCTGATGCCTGAGCTTTTGAAATTAAATCCCTTTTTTCGGCTGGTCATCGTGGGCGAAGGCCCCGACCGTGAGCATCTTGCGGCCATGATTAAGAATCTTAACGTGCAACAAAAAGTATTTTTGGTAGGGAAAAAATCGTCCTCTGAGCTTGCCCGATATGTGCGAGCTGCCGAGCTTTTCGTGCTCAACACCGGCTACGAAGGCTTCTCTCACCAGATTCTTGAAGCGATGGCCGCCGGCGTGCCGGTGGTGACGACGAACGTCGGAGGCAATCCGGAATTGCTGCGGCAAGGGGAGAACGGCTTCATGGTGAAGTACAACGACGAGTTTAATCTCCTGGAGGCGATCAAGACGCTTTGGCAATCTCCGGAGTTGCGGGAAAAATTCATTGAAGAAGGTAAAAAGATCGCGTCGCAATTCACGGTGGCACGAATGATCCAAGAAACCGAAACAATACTTCACACATGAAACTTCTTATGATTTCAGGCCGAGGCGCAACCGAGACGGCGCGCGGAAAACGCAACGCGTTTTATAATACGTTGGAAGAACTTCACAAGTATTTTGAGAGCATTGACGTGGTTTGTGAAGCGAACGCAATGCTTTTTGGCAATGTATTTTTTCATTCTGAAGTTCCCGATAAGAAATTTGATGTCATGACGGTCCATGAATATTTTCCATTTCGGAATGGTCGCTTGGCGGCGAAGATTTGGAAGGCGACCAGGACACCGTACCTTCTTGAAATTCATCACGTGCCCGGCTATCCGCGCGCGGCGAGCGCGCGCGAGTGGATTGCGTGTGCCGCCACAAGGCTATATATCGCTCACGACGCGCGACACGCCACTGCTGTGCGCGTCGTGAATCAACAGCAAGCACCGGAATTTTTGATCCGTGCTGGCGTGCCGGCTGAAAAAATAAAATATATTCCATCGATGTATATCGATACGGAAATTTTTAAGCCGATGAACTTGGAGAAAAAATATGATTTAATTTTTGTAGGACGCCGGGCCAAAAATAAAGGGGTCGAGCTATTTGAAAAAGCAGGGCGTGGTTTTAAGACACTTATTGTAGATGGTTGGGCAAAGGATTCACAAGAACTTGCGAAACTCTATAATGAGTCTCGGCTCCTGATCGTGCCGTCGTACAATGAAGGCGGGCCGCGCGTCATGCTTGAGGCCTTGGCGTGTAGCACGCCGGTACTATGCACGCGCGTGGGATTGGCGCCAGAGCTTTTGCCCGAGGACTTACTGATCGATTGGTCCGTAGACGATATCGTTGCAAAGACACAGCGGGTGCTTGCCGGCGAGGTACACGTCGACGGACCGGCAATTGCCGCTCGATTTGAGAAAAAAGCTATGATCGCAAATTACGCAGAATTTCTTCAGCACGCTTTGTCACCAAAGCGCCGAACTCAAAGTTCGTGAGCGGTAGCGCGTGGGATGCGATGGATGAAATGAAGTGCTCAAGTTCATTGCGGAGCGGTTCGCTTTGCTTCGGTGCCGTGACATCGTCGTAGACTGCGCCGCCGCGCGAGCCCAGCAGGGTGATCCGCCTGATTTTTTCAGGGAACACGCGGGATACTGCCAGATGTGCCGTCAGGCCGCTTTCGAAAACAATCGTAACTGCGGCGATGTCCGGTGAATTTTTGCCGGTTACGGAAACGATGTCCCCGGGATGGAAAAGGTGTTCGATGATCGCGAGATCGTGCACTCCAGCATCCATGAAAACTCCGATGTCATCTCTGATGGGACCGTCGGAGAGGTGTTCGCCGAGGTAAGCAATCGTGCCTTCCGTTGGTAGGAATCGTACGCCGTCGTTGAAGAGGTATTGGTAGCCGACCATAAAGATTCGATTGCCGAGCAGCGGTCTGATCGATTCTGTTTCAGCAACCGACATACATATAGGCTTTTCAACGAGTACATGCTTGTTTGCTCGCAAAGCCTTACAAATTAATTCTGCATGCGTTGACGCGGGTGTGGCGATAATCACCGCGTCTATGTTGGAGTCGCTGAGAAGATCTTCAGGTGATCGTGGGGTGTGTCGCGTAGCGATTCCCGCAAGTTCAACGCCTGCCATATTGCCAAGCAAACGCTCATAGTGTTTACCAAACCTGCCATTGCCGATGAGACCAATACGAATCACCGTTCAATGAATTTCACGCGTACCGTATCGGACTCGTAGTGCTCTTGGCTGCGGGACATGGTTGAGAGCACGATCCACTCGGTATTTTCCAAGAATTTAAAGGCATGGATGCGTTTGGGGGGAGAAAAGATCATGTCGCCTTTTTTTAAAATCGCTTTCTCAACTTTTTTGCCGGCAATTGCTTTTTCATAATATGTCATCTTACCTGAGAGCATGTACACGTAATGCGTGTCTTGTTTGTGGTAGTGGTTTGCCCGCACGGTGCCCCTCTTGCCAGTGATATACAAAATACTGCGGATTTTGGTTTTCCCATCATCCAAAATCTTCGCAATCACTCCGCGAGCGTCCTTAAAATCCGGCTTGATGTTTTTGGTGAGATATAGCATGGGTGAATTATACACAACCCCCAAAAAAAATCCACCCTCCCAGCACGGAGCCGGGAGGGGATGGTCGAGCGGTGAGCACGCGGGGTCGCATGCGTCACCGACGGTACAACAGCGTGAAACCACGCGCTTCGTCCTGGTCGCTTGGCAGTTCCCAGGCGCGCAGGATGCGGGGAGGGAGAAAAACGTACTCTCCTGCCCGCAGTACCCGACAACGCCGGTGACAGGTGGTGATAACCGTCAACCTGCCCTGGGAGACGGCCACCAGTTCCCAGAGACCAGAGTCGCACCGACTCTTGAGCTGGTACTTGCCAGGAGCGTACTTGTCAGACCGCGCAACCCAGACTTTGAGCAGTCCGCTCTGTGAGTGTCCCGGATGGTTAGTCGGCAGAGCGTCGCCAACCAACCACTTGCCTCCTCCTGCACAGTCCGCCTCGGTGAGGCGCCCGAAAAGGATTCCGTTTTGCTGTCGACTTACTTTCGTACGTCACCTCGTGATCTTGCGCCGCTTGAGCTCGCGCGCTGCGAGCTTCGCGGTGTGGAAATGGTGGGTTCGGATGCCATACTGCTGGGCTGCTTCGCAGTAGGCGAGCACGTCGTCGAAGTAGAGAATCTCTGACGGTGGCACGCCTGCTTTGCGAATTGCCACGTCATACATCGATGCCTCGGGCTTCATAGCGCCGACCTTGTAGCTGGTCACGACGCGATGGAAGCGAAGCTTGGTGATCTTCACAATCCACCGGAAGCGATGCGGGTCGGTATTCGAGAAGGCGATAAGCTTCACGCTCAGTGGGAGCTGACTGATGAGATCGAGCATCCCTTTGTTGCACGTGAAGATATCGTCGTAAACTTCCCAAAACTTCTGTGCCAGGATGCGTGCGCCGAGGCGGTGGGTCAACTCCCGGCGATACTGCCCGGAATTGATTTTCCCACGCTCGAACTGTTCCAGGAGCGCCATGCCTTCTGAACCGTTGACGATTCGGTCCACGTCGGCGAATGGTCTTCCAAGGAGTTTTGCGAACGCTCGGGACACGCGCTGGCGGTCAAAGAAGACCACCACGTTGCCGAGATCGAGCCAAATTGCCTTGATCATGCTGGTTTCCTTTCTTTTCTCCTCTTGCCGAGGCGATGTATTTATGGCATACTTTTATGATGCTGTCAAATTCCAAACGACTTTTGATTATTTGTCAAAAAGTGGATGAGCAAGATGATTTGCTCGGTTTTTTTGTTGGGTGGATCAGGGAGTTCCAGAGGTATTTTCAGGTGGAAGTAGTGGCACTGCACGGACCACAACCACGACCCAAGCTAGTGCGCTGGATGGTATTTGTCTGGAATGTGCTACGCGCGGCGCGGCGTTCCGACGCCGTGTTTTGCCACATGTCGCCGATATTTGCCGTGATCGCAGCTCTTGGCGGCAAGCCGGTCTCTTTGTGGTATCTTCACAGGTCGGTAACATGGAGATTGAAACTGGCGCAAAAATTTTCTCAAAAAATATTCACGGCATCTGCCGAAAGCTTGCGACTGGAAAGCAAAAAAATTGTTGCGGTCGGTCACGGGATTGATGCGGCTAGATTTGCAACAAAGCGGGATTGGCGATCCGCGGAAAGAATTTTGAGCGTAGGCCGTATTTCTCCGATTAAAGATTTTGAAACTCTTTTGCGCACCGGTCTGCCAGTTACGATCGTAGGCAGACCGATTATGTCTGGAGATGCTGAATATTTTGAAAAATTGAAGCAGTATAGCAATGCAAATTTTGAAGGATTTGTACCCTACATAAAAATGCCCGAATACTATGCCAACGCGGATATCTTTGTAAATTGTTCACCAACCGGCGGCATAGACAAGGCGGTACTGGAGGCCATGGCCAGCGGTTGCATCGTCCTAGTGTGCAACGAAGCATTTAGGAACGACCTGCCACCGGAGCTATTTTTCAAAGATGGTGATTCTGCGAACTTGGCCGATGCGATCAGACGCGTGCAATCCAAATCTCCGCAGGAACTGCAATCGCTCTCAGGGGCGTTACTCCAGCGCGTGAGGTCCAAACATGCCCTCACAGCGACGATTCACAATATAGCAAAACATATTGCTTTTTAGTAGATTCTCATATACTGTTCATAGCATGTTGGACATTGTACACGAAGATATCCAGACTATTGTGCGAGGCATACAGAAAGATTCCAAAAAGTTTGCCGGTAAAACCGTGCTAGTAACCGGTGGTGCCGGTTTTTTGGGAACATTTTTTGTCGGTGTATTTGATGCGCTTAACAAGAAGATACTGTCCAAACCCTGTAAAGTGATTGTTCTTGATAATTTCATCACCGGCCGAGAGAAAAACGTTCTTGGCCTAACATTCGGGAAGCATATTTCACTCGTCCAGCACGATGTGCGCACTCCCTTTATTCCCAAAGGTTCGGTTGACTACATCATCCATGCGGCGGGTATCGCTTCACCTGTTTTCTATATGGCGCATCCTTTGGAAACGATTGAGGCAGCGACCAAAGGCCTACAGAATATGCTTGAGCTTGCGCGCAAAAAGAAACCGACGAGCATGCTCTCGTTTAGCTCCAGCGAGGTATACGGCGATCCGCATCCCGATTATATTCCAACACCAGAAACATACCGTGGCCATGTTTCTTCCATCGGACCACGTGCCTGCTACGACGAATCAAAGCGTCTGGGCGAGACCCTTTGCATGACCTATCACAAGCTATACAAAGTTCCTATCAACATCGTGCGACCTTTTAATGTCTATGGACCAGGTATGCGCCCCGATGATTATCGTGTCCTACCCCAATTCATCACCTGTGCTATGCGTGGCGATCCATTGCCAATCCATGGCAACGGAATGCAGACTCGGACATACTGCTACATAACCGATGCCATGACGGGGTTTTTCAAAGTATTGCTGTCAAAGCATACTAGCGAAGTCTTTAATATTGGCAATGAGCGACCAGAAATCAACCTAGTAGATCTTTCTCACCTTGTCATTTCGCTCATGGGCGATAATGTTACTGCAAAAAAAATACCATATCCATCAGTCTATCCTGCCGATGAGCCAAATCGTCGATGTCCGGATATTTCAAAATCCCGAACACACCTTGGGTATCAGCCGACGGTCAATCTCAAGAGTGGCATTGCGCGTCTTATGGCATGGTACCGAGCAACCTATGATGTTTCGAAGAACAACTTGTCGCGCGTGCAACTCACCTGATCTCGTCAGCGTATTAAATCTGGGAGCACAGCCCCCCGCAAATGCCTTCCTCCGGCTGGAGGATTTTGCGCATGAGCGGGCGTTTCCCTTGGAGGTATTCTTTTGTCGCTCTTGTACATTGCTTCAGCTTTGCGATATCGTCTCGCCAGAGCTCTTGTTCCGGGATTACGTGTACGTTTCTTCTACGTCGCCGATTTTCCAGGGGCACTTCCATCGCTACGCTGACTGGCTCATGGAGCGCTATGTCAGAAATGGCGATCTTGTTGTGGATATTGGTAGCAACGACGGTATCCTCCTCAAACCCCTCAAGGAGCGTGGAGCGAAGGTTCTCGGCGTCGATCCCGCAACAGGCATAGCACAGCGGGCTACCGGCGGAGGTATTCCCACCTTGCCGCACTTTTTTACCCAGGTTGTCGCCGGGGCCATCAAGCGGCGCCTCGGGGAGGCTCGTGTCATTACCGCCAACAACATGTTCGCCCATACCGATGCGACCGTGGATGTGCTCGCGGGTATTCATGAACTCCTGGCCCCAGATGGGGTATTTGTCGTTGAGGTAGCATACCTGGGAGATTTTCTTTCCGCCGGCTTTTTTGACACCGTATACCACGAACACGTTGCTTACTATTCGGTTCGCTCTCTGGAAGAGCTGGTAAGTCGCGCCGGGTTCCATGTCATCGATGTTGAGCATGTGCCGACGCATGGCGGATCCATTCGGGCGACCATGAGTACACAGCGGAAACGGCAACTCTCTGTTGACTATTTTCTCAAAAACGAAGAAGCGGCGGGACTCTACCGGGAAGCAACATACCATGCATTTGCAGAGAGGGTAGCACAGCAAAAACGGCGTCTTGTGGGAGAGCTTACGTCACTCAAGAAACGCGGTATGCGCATTGCCGGCTATGGCGCTCCCGCAAAAGGCAACACGCTTCTCAACTATGCGGGGATCAATAGCACGATGCTCGCATACGTCGTTGACGACAGTCCCTACAAGCAAGGACTGTATACACCGGGGAGCCATATTCCCGTCGTGCCTTTTGAGCACTTACTACGCCATCGTCCCGATTACCTTCTCCTTTTGGCTTGGAATTTTGCCGATGCTATCATGGAAAAGTGCCGTGCCGCGCTTGGCGATGGTATGCAGTATATCGTACCGATCAATGAACATTCTTTTCATCGCACCACCGTCTGAATTTACTCAAGGCATCAAGAGAACACTTGAGCGTCGTGGCGCGCGTGTTTTCTATATCAATGAGCGAACGAACTACTTGGTGCCACGGCCGTGGCGGGAAAGCATGTTGCTTTGGACCTTCACCATACGGAAATTTCAATTTCTTAAGAAAATCAATAAAAATATTTTTAATCGTCGTCTTTTAAAACTTATCACTACCTTTCGCCCGGACATCTTGCTTACAACAAAAGGCACCACCATTCGTTCATCCACCCTGGATGTCTATCGGTCTCGGGGAATCAAGACGGTGAACTGGTGGATGGAGAATCCATACTATCCGCTGTACTGGCCATGGGTAAAAAAACATTATGCTGATTTTCAATACTTTCTGGTGGTTGGCAGCGCGGCTGTCCAGGACTTGCCTTCGACGCTCCGATGTCGGGTATATTTCCTTCCGCCAGCCGTGAACGGAGAGACATTTGAGCAAATTAATATAACCGATGAAGATCGAAAACGGTATGCTTGCGATGTGTGTTTCGTGGGAGCGCGCTACCCGGAGCGTGAGGTCATGCTCTCCGCGGTCGCCCAGCTGGGGGTCAAGCTCAAAATTTTTGGCTGGCACGACTGGAAGACATCACCGCTGGTTTCCTTCTGGCACGGTCCACTGACGCCGCGAGAATTTGCCAAAGCATTTCGCATTGCTACCATATCGCTCAATAGCAATTTGTATCCTACACAGGGTTCTGTCAACCTCAAGACATTTGAAATTCTTGCCGCTGGCGGATTTGAACTCTGTGATTACCAAGAAGACATAACAAAACTCTTTGGAGAAGGCAAGGAGATAGAGATCTATCGCTCAACGGAGGAACTTCTCACGAAGATCAAATACTACCTCGCCAACCCTGATCAGCGCGATCGCATTGCCAACGCCGGGCATGCTCGGGTTATGCGCGACCACACCTTGGACGCGCGCGTTGAAGCACTCCTCAACACCATACAATGACCGTACTCTACTTTGGAATGTATGATCCCGCGTATTCTCGCAACAGTATCCTCATTAGCGGTTTGCGCCAAAACGGAGTTACGGTGCTCGAATGCCAAGACAAATCGCCAGGGCTGAAAAAATTTATTAATCTCTATCGAAAACACAAAACGTTCAAGGGCAAGTATGATGTGATGATGGTAGGTTTCATGGGACATATGATGGTGCCATTCGCGAAACTCACTACGCGAAAGCCAATTGTTTTCGATGCTTTTTTATCACTGTACGATTCAAATATTTTTGACCGTAAGTTGGCCGGACCGCACAGCCTGAAGGCATGGTACTACTGGATTCTTGACTGGCTTTCCATGCATCTGGCCGATCGTGTGTTATTGGATACTCAGGCGCACATTAACTACGCAAGCACAGCATTTCACGTTAAAAAAGAAAAGTTTGCGCGCTTCTGGATCGGTGTGCAAGATGCAATCTTTTACCCAAGAAACAAAACGAGACAAACAAATGCGTATGTTGTATTTTTCCATGGATCATTCATACCTCTTCAGGGTGTGGAATATATCATTCAGGCGGCCCGCATATTGCGTGGGCATGAAGACATTGAATTTTGGATGTTTGGCGGGGGACAAACAAAAGAATCAATGATACAATTGGCACGGGATTGTAATCTCGGCAATGTCAAATTTTTTCAGCATGTGCCCGTGACGGAAGTCGCCGAGAAAATGGCTGATGCTGACATATGTCTGGGGATTTTCGGGAAGACATCAAAAACGGCACGCGTGATACCGAATAAGGTATATGAAAATCTCGCTGCGAAAAAACCGACGATCACGGCGGATACGCCGGCGATCAGAGAGTTATTTACCGAGCAAGATCTTCTCCTTATCTCGGCTGCCGATCCCAAAAGCTTGGCGGAGGCAATTCTGAAGCTCAAAGGCAACCCCGATTTTGCGCAACGTATCGCAGAGCACGGATATCAAACAGTACAGCTCAGCGCGATTCCGCGCATATTGGGAAAACAACTCTATGAAAATTTGCTATTTTGGAAATTTTAACCCCGCGTACTCGCGCAACCGGGTAATCATCAAGGGTCTGGAGCATCATGGCGCCCGGATTGTTCATGAACTGCGCAAACCACATGATCTGGTGATCGTTGGCTACTCAGATTCGCGGTGGACCGTTCTCATCGCGTGGGTGTGGTGCCTGCTGAGCGGCAAGGCGCTCGTGTGGGACGCGTTCTACTCCCGCTATGATTCTTGGGTGTTTGACCGCAAACTGGCTTCGCCCCGCAGTATCAAGGGTTGGTATTATTGGTTACTGGATTGGCTGTGCTGCAGGCTTGCGGATCGCGTTCTTCTGGATACCTACACGCATATTGAATATTTTGTAAAAACATTCCATATAACGCGCTCGAAGTTCATTCGAGTGCTCGTCGGAACAGATGAAACCATTTTCCATCCTTTTTTGGGGTAAAATGATTCCGTTGCAAGGGGTACCATATATTCGGAAAGCAGCAGAAATTTTGCGTGGCGATCACGATATCTCTTTTCGAATTATCGGCGACGGTCAGTGGGTTCCATATGAGGATTTGCCGAACTTGATTCGGGCGGCCGACGCATGCCTTGGCATTTTTGGCGATACAGACAAAACACTTCGCGTGATACCCAATAAAGTCTATGAAGCGATTGCCATGGCAAAGCCAGTCATTTCATCAGATACGCCGGCGATCAGAGAGTTATTTACCGATCGAGAAAACATTCTCCTATGTCGTCGTGCCGATCCGGAGGATTTAGCGGAGAAGATTCTCGAACTAAGAAGGGACGAACAGCTCAGAACGCGCATTGCACACGGTGGCCACCAACTGTTTCTCTCGCGATGTACCCCGAAGATTATTGCAGCAGATTTGTTACGTGATCTCGCAGATTTGTAAGTACCCGATCGGTGGCATCGTACGAGGCAATGACGTCAGGATCTTTAATGATGGCACGAAGATCGGCAGTCGTAAGGTCGGAAACAAACATAGGGTCTTCACGAAATATGGTGCGGTAGAGTTTCTCAAATTGAGCCACTCCATAGAGCGTGCGCGCCATGACGCCGTTCAGTGAGCCCTTTTTGAAGTGTGGTGCGGCACGGAGCGCATCGAGCGCAAATCGTTTTCCGTATCGCATCAAAAAAATTCGGGGTGCGCTCAGGCCGTCAAACCCTGTCACGCGGTTCTGGTAGCGGTCGGTGATGATTTCCATACCCTCCTTGAGGAGCTGTTCATTCGCATAGTCGGCGCAGTCATACCCAAAGGGTTCTTTGGTTCTCGGGGGAACCACACGGGTAACAAATGGACGCTTTACATTTTTGAACGAAAGTTTGCGTTGGAGAAACGCCGAACGTTTCAGGATGAGTGCATAGGATCCCATGGGCCGGTAGGTATGTTCTCCAATGCGAATGGCGTACCAGTCTCGCGGTGCCAGAGAAATTGCCGCGGTAGTCGGACGTTCCACATCGTGGACGGCATCAGTTAAATCCGCTACGATGTACTTGTCGTCATCGCATAGGAATACTATCTCGGCATTGAGGTAGTTTGTCAGGAACACATCAATTTTTTTTCCATGGGCGAGATTGGCAAATCGCACCACGCTGGCGCCCGGTACCCTCTCTGGCTGTAGGGTCCCGGCGCAGTCCACGATAACCTTGTTCCATGAAGGGAGGTATCGTTGGGCAAACCAGTGCCACACTCGGGCGTAATCCGGTGAGATGGAAAACGTTAACATGGTGGGGCCTGAATCTTTTTGCCGGCGCAAGCTCGTAAGTACCCCAAGCGTGCCGAGTGCGGTTTTCGGGAAGCTTTGGAATTTGAAGATTCTCAACGCGCGCGGTACCGATCGGTACAGGGGAAGCATACGGGTAATCCTATATGAGAATTTGGTATATCACAAATGCCAGCATGCCGTCGCCCAAGGCGCATAGCTTGCAGATCATGAAATCCTGCGAAGCATTTGCCAATGCCGGGGTTTTGGTAGCGCTGGTACTTCCCACCAAAGTGCGCGTGATCAAGGATAATCCCTTTACGTACTATGCCGTCAAGCGGAATTTTTCGATACAAAGAATTCCTGCACTTGATCTCATTTGGCTTCTTCCGGAGCGCATAGGGTTTTACCTCAATGCGCTGACGTTTTGCATATCCGCGATCTTTTTTGCATTGACATATGTTCGTCGCGGCGACATTACGTATTCACGCGATTATGCCACGCTTGCCGTGCTATGTTTGTTTGGATTTCGTCCTGTTGCCGAAATTCATGACTATCGCTCTCAAAAACCAAAAAAACTAATAGCTTTTATTTTGAAACACACACGCGCGGTCATCGTAAACTCCGAGGGCACGAAATCATTACTCATGGATCATTATGTATGTGACACTAAAATTCTCGTTGCGCCGAATGCCGTTGATCCAGCTTTTTTTGATATTTCAGAAACAAAAGAACAGGCGCGGGAAAAACTCGGATTGCCGCAGGATAGAATCATCATCAGCTATGTGGGACGGATGAGCGTGGCGGGCGCAGGTAAAGGGATCGAGTCACTGCGCGAGGCCTATGAGCATATGCGCCACCGTGACCGTACGGAGCTGCTTATCGTAGGCGGAGCTGAATTATCGATACCCTATAGCATGGTTCCTCTCTATCTTCGTGCTATTGATATTGCCGTGATTCCGTTTCCTGGCTCCCAGCACGCAAAAACCACCTCGCCGATCAAGCTGTTTGAATATATGGCCGCCGGCAAGGCGATTGTGATTGCTGATTCGCCCGACCCGCAAGAGCTTGCTGAAAAACTTGATGCTCTCGCCGCTAACCCCGAGCGCATCGCAACGCTCAGCGCCCAATCCCGCGAGGGGGCACAACATTATACATGGACGGGACGAGCCGTGAAAGTTATTGATTTTCTTAGGAAAAAAGGTACAATACTCACACCATGAAAATTCTCGTCACTGGTTCCGCGGGCTTTATTGGCAGTTATGTTTTTGAAGCGCTTGAAAAAGCAGGACATGAGGTATATGGCCTGGATGATTTGTCAGGGGGGTACCTTCGCAATGTCACCAACAAACGTCGTTTCACCAAGCTCGATCTTCGGGATAGGGCAAAAACCGCGACATATATTAAGCGCCTACAGCCCGGAATTATTTTCCACCTCGCCGCTGATGCCACCGAAGGACGCAGTCAGTTTACGCCATTCTCCGCCGTGGAGCGCAACATCAACGCGTACATAAATCTTCTCGTTCCCGCTATCAAATATGGGCTACAGCGTATGATTTTGACGAGCTCCATGAGCGTGTACGGCAAACAGCAAGTGCCGTTTAAAGAGTCTATGATACCCCAACCCGAAGATATCTACGGCATCTCCAAAGCCGCGATTGAGCAACAGACGCAAATCATGTCCAAGGTCTTTGGATTTTCGTACGTGATTATTCGTCCGCACAATGTATATGGTCCCCGCCAAAATCTCGGCGATCCCTATCGCAATGTCATTGGGATTTTTATTAATCGTCTTATGCAGGGCAAACCATTTTACATCTACGGTGACGGGATACAGGAACGCGCGTTTTCATATATTGACGATGTCATCGAGCCGATGATCACCGCGGCGTTCAGTCCCAAGGCGGATGGTAAGATTTTTAATCTCGGTTCCGATACACCGGTTTCGCTCAAAGAACTTAGCGATGTTGTTTTGGAAGAATTTTTTGAGGGTAAACCTGTTCCCACATCCCTCAAACCTATCCATGTTCCCGATCGTCCCCAAGAAGTGAAGTATGCCTACAGTGACCATACGCAGGCTAAAAAAATATTAAAATTTAAGGCAACCATAGATATCCGAGAAGGTATGAAAAGTATGGTCGCATGGGCAAAGCAACTTGGTCCTCAAAAATTTACCTACCTTGATGAGATGGACCTAGATCATCCCGATACTCCCAAAACATGGAAAGAGCAACTCATATAGGATCGTATTATAACACCAAACGATCGCTGTATCGGATGAGTGAAATGCGCAAAAAGCTAGTCTTAAGTTTGATTCCAGAAGTTAGTAGCAATATTCTAGAAATTGGATGTGGGCAAGGTGAGCTTGCTCAAGAGCTCAAAAACCTCGGTCATTTAGTAACCGGTATAGATATTTCAGAAGAAGCGTTAAAAGAAGCTAAACCATTTTTGGTAAAAAGTTTTGCATTTGACGTTGATCAACCATGGCCAAAAGATCTTTGTAATATGAGATTTGACATGGTTATCGCATCGGAAGTGATTGAACATCTTTTTGATACGAACCATTTTTTACAGCAACTACATGGCCTTCTTCACGCAAACGGGAGTCTCATCATAACTACTCCTAATTTTCTTTTTTGGAAGAATCGCCTTAAGATGCTCTTAGGCAAATTCCAATATGAAGAAAAAGGATTGCTTGACTTTGGGCACATTCGTTTTTTTACGATTACAACTGCGCGCAAAAAGCTTCAAGAAAATCGATTCAAAATAGAAAGAGAAACTCACTTCTATCCAAATCTGTATCAGAGGGGACTGAATTGGTTAGGTGTTCTTTTTCCTGGGTTTTTTGCGTATCAAATGATTTTTCTATGCAGAAAACAGTAATTTACACAGCAATTTTTGGAAATCACGAGCAACTTCGGGAACCGGAATATGTTCCATCTGGATGCGACTTTGTGTGTTTTACCAACAACGAACTAAGATCTCGAACGTGGGATGTGCGCACGATACCACCGCCACATCCTGATCCAAGGCTTGCATCGCGACACGTCAAAATATTGGCTCATAAGTATTTTCCAGAATATGAAGAGAGTGTCTATATTGACGGCAATCTTATTGTTACAGGAAATGTGCATCAATTATGTGACACATATCTTGAATCTTCCAACATGGCTGTCTATAACCATGCCCACACGAGCATGGATCCCGTTGCAAGTGTGCGCGAAGAATCCATACATCTGATTCAGCGCACCCGAGCCGGAAAGTTTGAAGATGACCCCAAGCTAATCGCTTCGCAGCTTCACGCCTACCTTTCCGAGGGATTTATTGACAACCAAGGAGTGTCTGTCAACATGATCTTATTGCGTCGCCATAACGCGCCAGATGTAATTAAAGCGATGGAGCTTTGGTGGTCGGAGTTATTAAAGTTCAGTAAACGAGACCAAATGAGCTTTAACTATGTTGCTTGGAAAACTGGACTTAAATTTAACTACATTGACGGTGACTCACGCAACAATCCATACTTCAAATGGGTTCCCCATGAGGATATTCCGTATCTTATACGCAAATGGCACAAATTCCAAAAACTGTTTCGGTAATTATTCCCACGCGTAACCGCCCGGAGTTACTAAAAAAAGCAATCACTTCCGTCCAAAATCAAACCTATCGCGATTTCGAATTGATCGTGATCGAAGATACCGAAGGCAAAGGAGGCGGCTGGGCGCGCAATAAGGGAATCAAACAAGCGCAAGGAAAATTTATTGCGTTTCTTGATGATGACGACGAGTGGATACCCGAAAAACTGGAAGATCAGATGAGCATGTTTACAGGCACCCCAGCAGATGTTGGTTTTAGTTTTTCTGCTGTCCGCAATGTAACCGATGACCGCACGTTTGACACCAAAGTTCCCGAAGGAATACAAAATTATTTTGAATACGTGCTGGCACGGTTTAAAACTTTTTTGAACGTTACCCTTATCATCAAATGCGAGGTGTTTAATGATGTTGGAATGTTTGATGAACGATTTCCTAGTCACCAAGAAGCTGACCTCATGGTCCGTGTTACAAAAAAATATAGAGGACTTGGTATCAATAAACCGCTTACCATCGTGAACATGCGGGGAGGACGTGAGCGTGTTGGGACCAGCTTACGCCGAAGGATACAGGGCAGAGAGATGATCTTGGAAAAGCACACGGCAGAATTTGTGTCTCGTCCGCAGTTCCTCGCGGCGCATTACTTTCAGTTAGGGCTGTGGAATCGAGACGGAGGGTATCGTCAGCGTGCAAGGAGCTACTTTCTCAAAGCGTGGAGAACCCATCAGCGATATCGATACCTCCTTCACTACATGTATACCTATTTTTTATAGATGAAGACCATGTTGTGATAAAAGTGAAGAGATGCAATGCGATCTTCAAAATGCAAGCTGTCAGCGAGGCTCTTGAAAAATCCCATGCTTGTTGTTTGGCTATTGAGATTGTGCGGATCACCTCCGAATTTTGGAATATATGAAGTGTGGGTATCCTCAACGACATACACGCCCCCGGATACGAGAATCGGAAACAGAGTCTTGAACGATGTAATTACATCAGAACACTTGTGACTCCCATCATCAATGACGACATTGAGCGTTCCTGTACTATGGTATACTTGGCGTAGGAATTCCGGGTTACCTTGGTCGCCAGTGAAGATCTTTATGCGTCGCTCCTCCACAGACTGTTTTTCGTACTTGTCAATTCCGTAGATCATGCTATATGGAAAAAAATACTTCCACATGCGCAACGATGCGCCTCCCGTCGCGAGATTACGATGTCCTCCAATTCCTATTTCGAGTATCTTGAGCCTGCGAAACCGCAGATTCCTAAAGTGTTGTTCGTAGATTGGCGTATAGTTGTGACTATTGCTTTTATCGGTATTAAAAAAATGGGCCAAAAATTTTAAATTGCCTCCCTCAATTGTAGCTACTATGCCCGCAAGAACTCGGATGATAGCATTTCTCTTGTGTCGTTGGTAAAAATCTTCCCCCAGCAGTTTTTTCAGCAGCTTTTTGAATGTTTGCATTTTGTTTGATCAGCAATGGGAATATGATATCATGATGCTAGATGAAAAAACCATCCATTGCAAATCTCATACTTTTTTGCGTTAGTATTTTTTTTGCGTTTTTTCTCGGTGAATTTTTGGTGCGGAGTATTGTTCCGACCGAGCAATCCATAAGTGATCCCATCCTTGGTTACCGCATGAATCCCGAACTTGAGAGATGGGATGACAATGGTTTTCGCAATGAATCAATTCCAGAGATCGCAGACATTGTTGCCATCGGCGATTCACAAACCGAGGGCAACAATGCGCCTGTCCAAGATGCCTGGCCACAAACCCTTCAGCGAATGAGCGGTGCCAGGGTATACCAGATGGCAGTAGGAGGATACGGGCCCGTCCACTATCTCTATCTTGTCGATCAAGCGCTGGAGTTCAAACCAAAAGCAGTACTTGTTGGATTTTACGCCGGGAATGATTTGCCAGAATCGTTTGGTCTCGCCCATTTCAACGAATATTGGTCGCGTTTCCGCGATCCAGATTTTAAAGTTGCCAATAGTTCAACATCTAGCCCCAGCGTGCGCACACAGCTCCAGCAAGGCGTCAATCCAGGAAGTTTCAGCTTCAAGCTGTTCCAGGTCAGGCGATGGATCCGATCTAAAAGCCAGCTCTACACATTCATTGGACGAAGTACGCGTGCCATTCGGGAAAAACTAAATCTTGCCAACTCGTATGAAGAGCGTGTGGAAAAAACCAATCAATTGCTGACGGAACGTCCGGAGCTCGGGTTTTTCTACCCGGTCGAACCAATTGACACGGTAATCAGTCCGCCGTCGCGGCTTGGTGCCATCAATTTGGAGGATCCAAATATTGCTGAAGGATGGCGCATCGCTCAGACGGCGTTTCTTGAGATGGCATCTAAGCTCAGCAACCAACATGTGATACTTGTCATCGGCATGATCCCGACAAAAGAGATGGTCTACGGCACGTTTATGGTCGAAACCGGGCAGGACATGTCAGATTCACTGCGAAATTTTATGCGGCATGAAGAACGTCTTCGGAGAGAATTTTTCGCCTTCTGTACCAACAACGACATTCATTGCGTTGATACCCTGCCGTTGCTAGTGGACGGATTGAAAAAAAACGTTAAGATATATCCAGGTGAAATTGATGGCCATCCCATTGGGGACGGCTATCGCCTGATTGCCCAAAGCTATTATGAATATCTTAGGAATTTCCTGCTTTTATCACGATAGCGCCGCGTGTCTCGTCAGGGACGGTGAGATCGTCGCCGCCGCCCAGGAGGAACGGTTTACTCGCAAAAAACAAGACGAGCGATTTCCACACAAGGCTATTGAATATTGTCTCAAAGAGGCTGATATTGTTTTGAAAGATGTTGATATTATTGCCTTTTATGACAAGCCATTTCTTAAGTTTGAGCGCTTGCTTGAAACTTATCTAGCCGTTGTCCCTAGTGGTATAAGGTCATTTTTACTTGCCATGCCTGTATGGGTGAAAGAAAAACTTTGGATTCCGCAGGTGATCAAAAAGGAGCTTGGCTATTCGGGTAAGATTATTTTTACCGAACACCATCAGTCGCACGCGGCTTCGGCGTTTTTCCCGTCGCCTTTTCAGGAAGCGGCATTTCTCACTGTGGATGGGGTTGGGGAATGGGCGACTGCCTCGTATGGCATCGGGAAAGGGAGTGTCATGAAGCAACTTGCTGAAATTCATTTTCCCCACTCGTTGGGACTTTTGTATTCGGCGTTTACTTACTACACGGGGTTCAAGGTAAATTCCGGGGAGTATAAAGTCATGGGATTGGCACCCTATGGCGAGCCACGGTATACGGACCTTATTTACAAAAACCTCATTGATCTCAAAGAGGACGGATCGTTTAAGATGAATATGGACTACTTCAACTACCACACGGGGTTGACTATGACGAGCGAAAAATTTCACAAGCTGTTTGGCGGGCTTCCGCGGAAACCGGAATCGAAACTGACCCAAAAGGAGATGGACCTTGCTCGGTCGCTCCAGGATGTTACCGAGGAAGTGATGTTGCGCATGGCACGGCATGTGCACAAAGTGACCGGCCAAAAGTACCTGGTGCTTGCGGGAGGAGTGGCGCTCAACTGTGTTGCCAACGGAAGAATCCTTCGAGAGGGTCCGTTTGAAGATATCTGGATTCAACCGGCAGCGGGAGATGCCGGTGGGGCGCTGGGCGCGGCGCTTTTTGCTTGGTACCAATATGGGGGAAATTTGCGCATAGCTGACAATAGTACCGATTTTCAGCGCGGATCGTATTTGGGTCCCGCATATTCCAATAAAGAAATTGAGGAATTTTTGGAGAGCCAACACATCCCATATCAGAGACTTGACGATCGACATTTGTTTGATAAGGTTGCGGACTTGCTTGTGCAAGAAAAGATTATCGGTTGGTTTGGTGGACGAATGGAATTTGGTCCGCGTGCGCTTGGTGCGCGCTCCATCATCGGCGATGCGCGTTCGCCCAAGATGCAAGCACAAATGAATTTGAAGATTAAGTTTAGGGAAGGATTCCGGCCCTTTGCGCCATCGGTGCTTGCTGATAAAGCTTCAGAATATTTTAATATTGAAACTCCCTCACCCTACATGCTCCTTACCGCGTACGTTAATGAACACAAGCGTCGGCACATGACCGATGACGAGAAAAAACTTTGGGGGATTGAGAAGTTGAATGTTATTCGATCAGAAATTCCCGCCGTTACTCATATTGATTATTCTGCGCGGTTACAGACCGTACATCGGGAAACGAATCCTCGATATTACGATGTCATGGATGCATTTTATAAAAAAACGGGCTGTCCTGTGATTGTTAATACATCGTTCAATGTTCGTGGAGAGCCGATCGTTTGTTCGCCCGAGGACGCCTATGTGTGTTTCATGAGGACAGATATTGATTACCTGATACTGGAAAACTATATTATAGACAAAAAAGATCAGCAGATACTTAAGGAAACAGAAGACTGGCGCAAGAAATATGAACTTGATTAAGGAACGAGTCCGGGAGTTTTATAATCGGACACCTTTTCCGGACTATGAACTGGAGCGATTTCCTACGCGCGAAGCACTCACGGCACGAGCGTACTCATTTGCCAAAGTCCTTGACCGCAGCATCCCAGTGCAAGCCTCGATTCTTGATGCAGGAACCGGCACAGGCCAACTGTCTACGTTTTTGTCATTGCGTAGGAGCTGCGTATATGGCATTGATTTTTCAGACAGCTCACTCAACAAAGCTCGGGCTCTCAAAGAGCAGCTGAAACTTGATTCACTTACGTTAAAAAAAGTCGATTTGCTGGACCAGCGACAGATTGATGATATTGGTGTGAAATTTGATTACATCATTTGTGTTGGAGTATTACACCATACAGCTGATCCATATTTGGGGTTTGCGAATCTTCTGCGGCTATTAAAACCGGATGGTTACATCGCTGTTGGTCTGTATAATACCTATGGGAGAATCCCTCTGAAGATTCGCAAATTTCTTTTGCACTATGTTTTCAGGAATGATGAGCGTATGAAAGAAAAGTTCATCAAAATCCAGATTCATGATCTCGATGACAAGGAACGCGTGCGTGGTTGGACCAATGACCAATACTACCATCCTCATGAATCAACCCACAGTATTGCGGAGATTCTTCGATGGTTTAAGAAAAACAATATACGCTTTCTCCAAACAGTTCCTTCGACAGGTGAGAAACAGAATCTGGATCTTATGGGAGTTTTCCAGCAGGAACCGTATCCTGGAGTTTTAAAGCGATTCACTGCCCAGCTTTCATGGATGTCTGAAGATGACCCGAATGGCGGCTATTGGATTACCTTTGGAAAGCGTGATACTATAAAATAGCTATGAACGGCAAATTTCATATAATTCTCGCGTTTGTTAAATTCCTCGGTGTCAGAAGAAAATACTGGCTCATTCCAATTGTGGTTATGCTCCTGGTTCTCTCAATTCTCTTTGTGGTAGCACAAGGAAGTGTCGTGGCGCCTTTGATTTATCCGCTGTTCTGATGCACCGTAAGCTACTCAACCTAGCAGTCGTCTTCTGTGGAATTGTTGCCGCACTTGTTATGGGCGAAGTTTTAGCGCGCAACTTTTTGGTGCTCGAAAAATTTATTTCTGATCCGATTCTCGAGCGTCGCGGGAGTACAGCATTCGGGCACGATAAAAATGGATTTCGAAATTCTAGCATTTATAGTGTGGCTTCGATCGTTGCAATTGGAGATAGTCAAACCTACGGAGATAATGCGAAAATGGAAGAATCGTGGCCTCATGTTCTTTCGCAACTCAGCAGTAAAATTGTTTATCAAATGGCGTTCGGAGGCTATGGTCCTCCACAATACTCCTATCTTTTCGATAAAGCTCTTGAATTTCATCCTGATCTTGTCATCGTAGCAACATTTCCCGGCAACGATTTGCGAGATGCTGCCAATGATATTTATTTTGGTGAGTATTGGAAAGAGTTGAGGCGAGAAAATTTTATGCCTCAATGGCAAAGGAGCTCAGTCACTAATCCTGATGCCAATTTGATTTTGCAGTACGGCGCTGAAAATAAATCATTCAAGTTGATATTTCTCAAATTCCGAAACTGGATTTACGGCAACAGCAAGTTGTATGTTTTTTTAGGCAAGAGTACCAGAATTCTTCGAGAACGCCTTGGTCTGGCGCAGACGCTTGAGGAGCGTGACCAGTCGGCATTCCAATGGGCGCAAAGTCATCTTGAAGCCGGAGTGGCGTTTGAGCGCGGCAACATTTCAACCATCTTAGCTCCTCAACTGCGCATCGACACGATTGATTTAGATAATCCAAATGCGCAGGAAGGATTTCGATTGACCAAAGAACTATTTACGTCGATTCGTGATCGTGCCGAGGGAAAAACAAAATTGGTTTTTGTGTATATTCCTACGAAGGAATTTGTTTATTCCCATATTAGCGACCAAGAAGAGCTTAAAAGATTTTATGCCGCTGAAAGTCGACTTCGAGATGCTTTTCTTAAATTCTGTGATAGCATTAAAACTACGTGTATAGATACCACCGGCAACTTGGTTGCCGCCCTTGAGCAGGATATTCCAATAGTCTCCCTTGGGACTGACGGACACTATAACGCGGGCGGTTATGCCGTTATAGCAAAGACGATTTACAATGAACTTCGTTAAAGAAATTACCTCCGAAATCCATAGTATTACGACAACCAGGAAAGAGTTGGTGAAATTTGGGTTGATCATAGGGCCAATATTTGTAGTTCTGAGTTTTATTTTAAAACAGTATTTTCCATTGTTGCTAACCGTTGGGATCTTCCTTTTAATTTTAGGTATGTTAGCTCCCAAACTTCTCCGGTACCCATACGTCGCATGGATGTCATTTGCGGTGATCATGGGATTTTTTATGTTTCGAGTCATCCTTGTCATTCTCTATTATCTTGCTATACTGCCAATTGGTCTTATTTCGAGGGTGTTTGGCAGAGATGTGCTGGATAGAGATTTTAGTAAAAAAAAAGAAAGTTATTGGATTCCACATACGACAAATGGAACACCAAACGACCCTTTCTGAATATGGAAAACAAATTTAGTACACTTGTTTCATTTCTCAAGTTTCTCGGCGCTAGGAAAAAATACTGGCTTTTGCCCATTGTTATCGTTCTCGCTCTCATTGGAATCCTTCTGGTTGCCGCTCAGGGGAGCGTCATTGCTCCTTTCATCTATCCGCTGCTGTAATCGTATGAAACTTATAGCAATATTACGCGTCAAAAATGCGCTGTTAACGATTGACCAGTGTTTGTCACGGCTAAGCGATCTCGTTGACGAAATCATCATTCTTGATAATGGATCAACGGACGGAACTCTTGAGGTATATAAAAAATTTCCCAAGATCATACAATTGTTGCACACCGAAGGATACCATGGGGGCCGTGATGTACGCCTGCTGTTGGAGGAAGCAAAGAAGCGAAACCCCAACTGGATCATGCTTATTGATAGCGACGAAATTTTTGAAACGCATCTTACCCGAGACATTATCGAGGTATACATGAGGGGTCGATATAATATCATAAGTTTTCGCATGTACAATTTTTGGCTGAGCAGAAAGAAGTTTCGCATTGATCGCAACTGGCTGTTTTATACGCTCCGGCCCCAGCGCCAAATGTTTCGGAATCTTCCCGGGATTTTTTATCAAGACATCAAAGTGCACTACGGATCGATTCAGGGTATTTCGGGACCCGTGCACATCTCGCCCTATCGCATCAAGCACTATGGGTATGTCTATCGCGAAGAGGTTGATAGAAAAATACGTATGTACAAAGACATTGACAAGGAAAAAGATTATGCCACGATTGATCCGAATATGGGGCATATCATGTATTTTCCTTTCATTGAATTTCGAAGTGCATTCTTCAATAGAATATGGATTGTGCTTCAGAATTGGGTTGCCAAGATGCTAGATGTTACGTTACAATTTAAGAGAAAATATATTCGTGGATACCAATTCTTCAAACAATAAAAAAGATCAATGCGCCGTTGTCGTGTCATCGTTTGATGGCAATGAAGACTTGTGGAAGCCATTTTTTACACTGTTTTTTCGCTATTGGCCGGACTGCCCTTTTCCAGTCTATTTAATTAGCAATGAAAAAAAATATCTGGATGATCGCGTTACTACTATTTCTGTAGGAAAAGATATCAGCTGGGCGGACACTACAAAAAAAGCCCTGCAACAAATTTCTGAACCCTATATACTCTGGCTATTAGATGATCTCTTTTTGGAACATCCAACGGACACCGACTATGTGCTGAAACTCTTTGAGGATATGAAAATTCGCCATGCGGCATGCTACTACCTCACCCCACGGGCCATGCCCAATGAACGATATGTTTCGTTACTTGCGGGGTTGTGGGATAAGAAAGTTTTTCTAGACCTTCTGAAATCCGGAGAAAACCCTTGGCAGATGGAAATCGAAGGCACCGAACGCTCACGTTCTTTTCTGATGCCGTTTCTTGCGGTTGATACTCCGGCGCTGCACCATCCGGAGCGTACGGCCATTGTCCGGGGCAAATGGACTTGGGAAGGCATGATGCTTTGTCGTAAAGAGCGGATGCCTGTTGATTTTAAGAAACGCGGCATAGACTACGCTCGAAAGTGGCGATCGCTCAAAGACCAGTTTCGCAAGAAGATAAAGCGTTATTTGAAGATGTAAAAATTGCGATTGCGGGGAATATATTCGATAGATTCGATTTTTGTTCCCGCACCCTCCAGATTTTTTAGGAGTTTTATTGCTCCCGGAAATCCTTCTTCAGCAACTTGAGAAGCAAAGAGAAAGTGTTTGGCATTAAACCATTTTTTTTCAATGACCAAATCAAGCGCGGCCGTCGAGCTTTCACTTAACGCCCAGGTAGAAATAAATAGATCAGCGGTCAACGTGTAATCTTTCAAAAAACCAACGGGAATAATAGAAATACAACCTTCAGCAATTTCCTGCCCTGGCCCGGTAATAAGATGGACGCGATTGCTGTCTTTGAGTACCGTGGCCAAGTAAAGCCATTGAAGGCAAGCCATGAAAGTTGTATCAATTAAAACATACGTACTGCGGGGATTTAGTTTGGCATACATGTGAGCCATGGTTCCGTAGCCACCGCCCCACTCCACGATATGGTTGAGTGATGAGGGGTCAACGTTGGTGGTTTGGCGAAACATTTCCAGATGGTACAGCGTGTGAATAGCGTTGTGAGATGTTTTGTAATCGCGATACATGAGTCTCGGTTTGCCCATATACTCTTCCCCCAGTAACATTCGAAGCGTTTCGGGCGGCAACTTTTTTTCAAGGAAAGATAACTGTGTAGCAGGCCAACGGCCTCGTACGTTGGGAACCATAGTGAATGCGATGGAGGGGTTAGTGAGAAAGTTAAACGGGGGACATGGAAGCATCTCCTTTTCGAGGCGCTCGAGGTGACCTTGCCATTGTGGTACGATATATTTCGTTTCGTTCTGGTTCTGTGCCAAACGATATTGTGTCTCGAATTTGTTACTGAGCTCAAGATAACGGGCGTACTGCCATTGTTTTCCCCGGGCGATTGACCGATAGGATGGAAGGAGAGAGAAAAACAGCAGTGCGTTTGTGAACGCACTGACAAATCTTCGATACCTTCTGGATACCGCTTTCAGGAGATGTGCGCCACTTGTGAGTTTTTTAATGTTGAGTATCATACCATTGAATTGTTTTTGTTAGTCCATCGCGAAATGATGTGCTTGCAGTAAACCCGAATTCTGACATGGCTTTGCTCACGTCAAGCGCCCGGCGTGGCTGACCATCGGGCTTCGTGGTATCCCATCTCAATTCGCCTCGGTAGTCCATGATGTCGCATATCAATTCCGCCAGTGCTCTTATTGTAATTTCCATACCCGAACCAAGATTGACCGGTTCTGGTTTATTGTATCGTTCTGTCGCGAGCACGATACCCTCGGCTGCATCTTCGACATACAAAAATTCCCGGCTCGCTTTGCCAGTTCCCCATACCTCTATAAATGATTGGTGTTCTTTTTTGGCGTTGTCGATTTTTAAAATTAGCGCCGGAATGACATGCGACCGATACGAATCAAAATGGTCGCCGGGTCCGTACAGATTTACCTGAAGCAGGTGAATTACGTTCATACCGTACTGTGAACGATATGCTTGGCCTTGCACGAGCATCATCTTCTTGGAGATACCGTAGGGACCGTTGGTTTCTTCGGGGTATCCGTTCCAAAGATTTTCTTCGCGAAAGGGGATGGGAGAAAATTTTGGATATTCGCAGACCGTGCCGATACCGACAAATTTTTCCACGCCTTCCAGCCGAGCCGCTTCCATGATTTGCGTGCTCATCATAGTATTGTGGTAAAAAATTTCTCCGCCTTTTTCACGATTCATGGTAATACCTCCCGTGATCCCAGCCGCATGGATGATTACGTCTTGCCCAACAACGGCTTTTTGGCAATCTTCCAAGTGAATCAAATTCAGCTCGGTTGAGCGAGGCGCAAAAATATTTTGTTCCGGCACCCCGTTTTCCAGGAGTTTTTGAACAATATTTTTTCCAAGAAATCCCCCGCCTCCAGTCACAAGAATTTTCTTATTTAGCAAATACATCAAGAATTGTTTTTATATCTTTTTGCGAAAGTTCGGGATCACAGCTCAGATAGAGACCTTGCCGATGTACGATCTGCGCATTGGGAAGTTCGACGGGTACTTCGCCATGTTTTCTATAGAATGGCTGTTCGGTGATATCACCCCCAACAATAGGGCGGATTTCTACCTTGCCCTTTGCCTGCTTGATTAATTTTTCCAATATTTTCTTTGATCGGCACACCAAAGGTACTGAAAATGCGGAAATAAAATCGATGTGATCGTAGCGGAGTGGAATATACTTCTCGGTATTCGCATACAATACCTTCGCCATCTGTAAAAAGTTTTTGTTGCGTTTCTTTGCTATTTCTGGGAAATACTTCAGTTGTAGGTTTCCCAGAAATCCTTGAATCTCCGTCGGGCGGAGATTGTAACCTAACTCATAAAAGGTGAATCGACTGTAAAAATGATTGACACGATGTTGTTTTCGCAAGGCAACCTGTTCTTTACTTGGGATACTACGATCCCATCCATGTGCTCGCACCATGCGTAGCATGGAGGAAAACTTTGGATCATCTGTGCATATTGCACCGCCCTCAATCGTTGAGAGGTGATGTCCTACAAAAAAAGAGAACGTGCTTGCGTAGCTGTAATTTCCTAGACGTTTGCCCCGATACACGGTGCCAAGTCCCTCACAGTTATCTTCGATGAGCAGAATCTTATGCTTTTTGCAGAGTTGTTCGATCTTGTCTAGGTCATCGCAAAAGCCCAGTAGATTTGTCAGAAAAATCGCTTGGAGTGAATGCTTCACGAGAACTTTTTTTAGTTGCGCACTCGACACGTTCAGTGTGTTAAGCTCGACGTCAATAGGCACCGGTTTTAGGCCTAGCTGCATAAGCGGCATGACATTGGTTGCCCATGTGACTGCGGAGAATCCAACGCTATCTCCGCGTTTCAGCTTGCCCATGTTCATAAGTGCCTGAATCAGTCCAAGATTAGCACTGCTGCCGCTATGAAAAAAAATAGAATCTCTCCTTCCCTGATATTTTGCGAATTGCCGTTCAAACGATTCGACAACGTCGCCACAGCTGAATCGCTTGGCTGAACGAATAAAGCGGATCAAGGCCTCCTTGGTTTCTTGCTCGCGATAAAATGACGATTCTATAAGCTTGATCATATGCGTTTTTCTGTGTTTACCTTTCCATGGTCGATGGTGAGTTCAAAATCTGAGATATCGGTTAAGCCCGTTCCGTGCCCAATAGTAATGATGGTTATCGTGCCACGGTGCTTTTGCAATGCTTCGATAATGAGTCCTTCCGATTCCTTGTCCAGTGCGCTGGTTGGTTCATCGAGAACCAACATCTGTGGCTTCCGGACAAGTGCGCGCGCAAGCGCTATACGCTGACGTTGTCCGCCCGAGAGCTGCAATCCGCGTTCGCCGACTTGCGTTTCAAATTTTTCCGGCAATGCCATAATCGTGTCGTAGATGTTCGCCATTTTTGCGGCCGTTTCTATTTCCTGCAGCGAAAGCGTTTCGTTGAAATAACGTATATTTTCGGAGATGGTTCCATTGATCAGAAATACTTCTTGAGGAACATATGCGATATTCTTTCGCCATTCCGCAAGGCTAATGTCACGTGCGGGGATTCCATCTAAGGCAATCAATCCATCGGTCGGCTCCAAAAGGCGCAGGGTCAGGTCCGCAAAAGTGGATTTTCCCATGCCTGAGGGACCCGTAACAGCGACGACAGCTCCTCGGGGGATAGCTATATTAATATTGCGAAGCACTGATTCGCGGTCCCGATAGGCGAAGGTGACGTCTTTGAACGAAAGTTCGTGTGCAAAATGGAATGACTGTTTTCCTCCTTCATCCTCCCGGTTGCTCACAATTTCGTTTCGGTAGCGGAGTGTCGTTTCAAAATAAGGGATAAGCCCTGACATGGATTGTGCTTGGCCTTGAAGCGACTGAAAGAAAGAAAACATTTTTTGGATCAAATACACGACGATGGCAAACGCAGCGATGTCAAACGATGGCTGCTTGTAGGTCACGAAAAACAGTATTGCTATGAATAGAATACCAACCGGTTCAGTAATGCTTCCTGAGAAATAGTTGTACAAAGCCGCTCGGGTATGCGCGTTGCGCATTTTATGAAAGTACATACGTGCTTGTTCTGAGAGCGCCGATTCAATCCCAAAAGCTTTTGCCACCTTTGCTCCGATGATATGCTCGGAAATGTAATGGCTTGCGTCGCGGTAGGTCTGACCAATGGAAGTCGCAATTTTGCGCGTTCGATGCAAGATGGGTTTTATCGTCCAAAACAGTACGATACCGAGGCCGAGGGTAATAAGTGTGATACCTGCGGAGATATTGAATGCAACCAACGCATAGGTCAAAATGCTCGTCGCCAAGAGCGCGCTCGTATTGATTTGCGAAATAATATTGGCACTTTGTCGGACGTCAAACAGTAACATGCGTTCCAAATAGCCCACCTTTTGTCCCATAAGAAAGCTCCAGCGTGTCGCCAACGTACGGCGGTACAGGTCGTTGCAGAGTTTTTCTTCAAAATCTGCAGTCGTACGATCGCTCAAGTATTTGGCGGAGAATTGAACACCTGCCTTGCAGAAAAAAAGTAAGACGATGAACCCCAGAAGATACGCGGGACCGAAGGGAATATGGAAGAAACGAAACAGCCCCTGAATTGTATCGGTGATAACATTGGCTTCTTTGATCGGTTGATCGGTGAGGAGTGCGAAGAGCGGTATCGCAGTACCAACACCGATACTGCCCGAAAAGCCGGCCAGCAACCCCAAACATATCGTGAGCGCAAGTTTCCCGTAGTAGCCGCGCAATGCTATACGAAGCACTCGTCCCGCCCGCCAGAGTTTTTCTTTTTGTAGTGCCATAGTTACTTAAGATGATACAGAAAAATTGATCTTCCCACTACTGCCGTAGGTGCGTGTGAGTACAGCCATGCGTATTTGGAATTAGATTTATTCATGAGGGTTGTCGCGGAAACCGCGATCCAGCCGTCGCTGGTATTGTTGGCGAGAAAATCCTCTTCGTTCTGGTATGTTTTTGCACCAAGACTCACAAACCGCTCGCCGAGATAGTAGGAGGGATCTGCCCATCCAAAATAGTCGAATTCGATCCTACGGATGTTGTTTTCTCTGACCCACGCTCCCAACCGCTTAAGATCCTGTCCCCAATCCAGGTTGGAGTCTACAACGTACCGATGCCCTCCCGATGATCCTCCAACAAGTTGGTTGAAGTAGGTAAGGTAGTGGGGAAAAACAAAAATATTTTCCAAAACATACCAAACCAGCAACGCGTACACGACCAGTTTTAGTTTAGTTATTTTTATAATTTGTCCGGATATGAGGATTATCATAAACGGGTAGATCGGCAAAAGATGCCGGATACCCACATTGAGCGCGCCCTTGAGGCTTGTGGCCCAGTATATCGCAAGCCACAAGAGCATGATCGTGATATCAGGGTGATTGCGAAGCGACTCAATGATTTTAAATTTTGATGTTGTATTTTTGATCGTGGTAATAATCGCGATTATTACCAACCCCCACCACGCGAGGGGTTCTTTGACAAGGTAAACGAAAGGGAAATAGGCTGGCCCGGCACCCTGACTCACTTTGCCAAGGAAGAATACGTTGGTGCCTCCCTTCCAGCGCTGACTGACCTTGAACAGACCCAGGCCATACTGTCCGGCCGCGCGGAGAATCGGTTTGTCGGAAAGCCAAATAATTGGTTTCGCGTACGCGAAGTGGTTAGATGACTGTAATTGGTCGAAAGTATCAGCACGCTGCCGCTCTGGTGGATAGTTGCGGACATGCAGATAATATAGCGGCCAGACCACTACGACAAAACCAACCACCATCAGGAGAATGGTTGAGGCTATCTTTTTGTAGTTCCAGATCAGCGCAGTAAGCAGAAACAGAGGTACCAGCATGGCGGTTGAAAACTTGCATAACAACGCGATGCCAAAAAAAATACTTGCGAACCAGAAATTACGCCTCATAGGTTGCTGGAGGTATTGCACAAAAAAATAAGCCGCCGAGAGCACGCCAAACAGCGCCGCCATGTCGGTCGTTGCAAAATGCGCATTAGCGAGGATGGTGGGCGAAAAGGAAAAGAGAAACACCGCAAAGAGCGCAACGCGATCGCCATACAGTTTTTTCGCCCACTTCCAGAGTATCCATGCCGAAAGCGCAAAAAATAACAGCATTGGTAGGTGGGCAAGACGTCCGATGAGATCCGCATCATTTCCCGACTGGTAGATCAGTTGGCGCCCGAATTTCCACTGGTCGTTGATATTAGTAGTCCAGCGTGGCGACTGGAAGGCATCTTGATTAAGTTTTACGAAAAGCAGCGGGATGGCTGCCAGATCTTTTACCAGTGGCGGGTGTTCAGCATTGATCCGCATATCTCCCTTTACGAGATAGGAATAGCCAGCGCCAATGTGCGATATTTCATCGATGATCAGAGAATTATTCCACGAACTGGTATAACTTAAAACGCTACCAATGAACACGAAAATGACGGCAAAATAGCGAGAATACTTGGGAAGCATAATTAAGTATTTCATCATAGCATAGGAGTAGCCACTATGCTAGAATTGACCTACATGAACAACAAACCATTTACATCGCAAGAGTATCAAGAGATATATTCCAAGGTTCCTAGGCTGTGCGTGGCGGTTGTGATAAAAACTGAAGAGGGTGTTGTCTTTATATTGAGACAACTGCCATCTTGGCATGGTCAATGGCATTTGCCGGGTGGTACGGTGTTGTATGGAGAAAGGGTTCAGGACGCCGTCCGGCGTTTTGCGCGCAACGAGGCAGGCGTGGATATTGCCGTGGGCGATCTTATGGGATATATCGAATACCCGAGCGAAGTAAAAGAAGTGGGATTCGGCACCACGATCGCTCTGGTATTTTCATCGACGATTACCGGAGGGGAATTGAAAGTAAATGAGGATTCTTCCGAGATAAAAATATTTCGCGAGCTGCCGAATCCCATGATTGCGGAGGAGAAAGATTTTTTAAAAACCCGGATATGAAACGGGTATTCATACTCCTCCTGCTTCTTGCGTTGATCGGTGGAGGAATTGGTGTTTTTAGCAAAATCGCCTTGCGCGAAATTCCACCATTCAGTTTTACCGCATTGCGGTTTTTCCTCGCAACGCTTGTGCTGCTGGTATGGAATTTTCGAAGTCGCTCTGACCGCCCGGCAACGTATCCGCGGGCGGCGTATACTATTCCTTTATTTTTGACCGGCAATATCGTGCTATTTGCATTCGGTATCCGATGGACCGGTGCGACCACGTCCCAAATCATGTATACTGCTGCGCCGATTATCATCGCCTTGTTTTCCTGGCGACTCTTGCATCAGCGCATAACCGGTAGGGTGGCATGTGGAATTCTCATCGGCCTCACGGGTGTATTGATCGCCATGGTACCTGGCGGTACTGGGACAACAGTATCCATTTTCGGCCCCATCCTCATTGGCGGCGCCATAATTTCTTTTGCCCTCTATTCGGTGTTTTCAAAACAATACCTGAACCATATCGCTCCCCAAGATATTATTTTTATATTTTCATGGATGACCACTTTGGTCTCGGCCGTGCTTGCCATTTCGGATTTTTGGCGGTATCCGCACTGGTGGGATCAGGTGTCATTTGAAGCGATTGCCTGGCTTTTCGTGGTGGGAATTTTGGGAACCGCTTTGTTTTATGTACTCCACCAGTTCATAGTTCAAAAGGCATCGCCTACCGTAGCATCCATGATGCTTATGCTTCAGCCGGCCATGACATTTTTGTGGGCATCGCTTCTCTTGGGCGAGCGCATGACGCTTGCTCTTTTTCTGGGCATGATCCTTACGATCTTTGGCGCCTGGCTGGTAACCTTGGATTCTCGCTCTTTTCTTGCTATACTGGCCAAGCTTAAGAAACCATGAACACTAAAGAACGCTTGGAATTCTACCTCCGAAAGAAAATTCCTCGGATACCCGGAAAACTACGGCGCATGGTGCCGTGGCTTTTTCCTGAAAATACGATCAGCGAAAAGCCGTTTTTGATCGATACCGAAGAAGATGTTATTCGAGAAGTAAAAAAACCGGTTCCAACCGAGCACGAGCGGAAGATGGTTGAAATTATTGTTATTAAGTACAAAGAGCCGGAGGTGGAGGCGGTTTGCGCGTCCCATTTGATTAAGAATACGCAATGGCCGTTCAAGATGACGTTTTACGATAATCGCGGGGGTACCAAAAATATGTCAAAAATTTGGAATAAACTTATACGCGAATCCACCTGCGACTATGTCATGTTCATGGATCCTGATGCGTTTGTTCCTCGGCTTGAACCCTGCTGGCTCTCACGACTCATGGAGCAATTTGATGATCCCGAATGTTACGTCGTGGTACCGAAGGTTTCCCGTACCTCCAGCAAGGAACAGCTCGGAGTCGCCGAAGATGCTCCACCGCGAAAATTAAAAGGTGAATTCGCCGCCCAATGCGTGCTCTATGATAGGAAGATTTTTGAGAAAATCGGATATTTTGACGAAGATTTCCTCTTCTACGGCCAGGATACGGAGTGGTCATTGCGACTCATACATAAAGGTTTTTTTGTATACCTGCGACCCGATGTTTCCGTGGAGCACTTCAAGCACTACTCCATGAACAAAGCCAACGAACGCCGTGAAGTCAATCTTGCCGTTGAGAATGCTTATGCGAATCGTATCCTAAAAGAGAAAACTCGATGAAGCACTATCCGCTTTTTTATCCGTATATTCCCAGACAGGCTATTCTTAAGGAATTGCGCGAGACGTTGAGCGGACGATACTTGGGTCAAGGACCCAAGGTAAATAAATTCGAAGAAGAGTTTAATAAAAAATTTGGTTATCAGTATTCCGTATTTTTAAATTCCGGTACTTCAGCGTTAGAACTTGCGTATCACCTTATTGGGATCAAGTCTGGTGATGAAGTGATCGTGCCCGTGCTCGATGCTCCCGCGGGACAGGTGGGTTTGGTGCGGCGTGGAGCAAAAATAGTTTTCGTGGATATTGAACGGGGAACACTTAATCTTGATCCCGACGATCTTCAGCGTAACATTACGCCAAAGACCAAGGCGATTGTTGCCGTGCATCTTGGTGGCGTAGCGGTCAATAAAAAAGTTTTTGAAATTGCCAAAGAACGCAACATCCCGATCATCGTCGATCTTGCTCAAGATATGGATCCGCAAAGCGGGAAGTACGGAGATTATCTGATCTATTCGTTTCAGGCCATCAAGGCTATAACTACAGCTGATGGCGGTATGTTAGTGGTTCGCAGTAAAGCGGAATATGATCGTGCGAAAAAATTGCGTTGGTTTGGCATCGATCGAGAAAAAAGGAACCGCAATAACTGGAAAAAACGCGAGATGACTTTCAATATTGAAGAGGCAGGATATAAATTTCAACCCACTGATATTGACGCCTGTTTTGGTCTGGCGGCATTGCCTGATTTGGATAAAGTTTTGCAGTACCGAGCGCAACTTGCAAACGAATATCGAATGCAATTAGCTACCTTAAATCAAGTAAGATTACCTAATAAAGGCTCGAATTGGCTTTTTTGTGTTTTGGCCGAGCAACGCGATCAGTTGGCGGAATTTTTGGTTAGTCATGGCGTTGAAACGAATTTGGTCCACGTGCGCAACGATATCTATAAAATCTTTGGCGGCAACAAACTGAACCTGCCCAATATGAACTGGGTTGCGTCGCGGTATCTCTGTCTGCCGATAAATCCAAAAATTACAAAAGCCGATGTTCGCCACATCTGTGCCAAGATAAGCGAATTTTACTTGATGATCTGAAACTTCGGAAGAGGAATGACAAACTTGGACTTCAGGCCTTTGGCACGCCAATTTTTTATGATGTAGTCGCTATAGTGCCATGCCAAGATAAGCACGTAATCCGGTTTTTCTTTTAATAAAATTTCGTTGCTGACAATCGGCGTGTGAGTTCCCGGCATGTATTTGCCGACTTTTTCTGTTCCAGGAAGCTGCGCGATGTAAGGGAGGAGGGTTTTGTCCAGGCCGAAGTAATTAACCAGCACGACACCACGCGTGGGGCATGAATCCGCGACAAGACGAAGACCTCCCTTTTTTGCCATATAAGCCAGGTCAAGAAACTGTTCACGGTTTTTATTAACTCGCGCGGTAAATTTTTCCCATGTTTTCGGTCTAAACAGCTCTGCCTTTTGTTCCTGCCTCAAGATACTATGAATGGTCGGGCTGATAGTATGCTTGCCTTTCCATCCCGCGTACACTCTGATGCTGCCTTCGCGCGAGGGAATCCTCTGTGCCTTAAAGACCTCCATGCCGTAGTACGGAAATAGCTTGACCAGCGAGGTTAAGCTATAGACGCGGATATGATCGTGATATATTTCATCAAACTGGTTTCCCTCCAGCACATCGAGGAGATATTGGCTTTCAGTAACCACCGCGCCATCCTTATCCAAGAGCGCGCTGACGCCCCGCATGACTTCCCCGAGCGTTGCCATATGGGCGAACACGTTGGTCATGGTAATCACTTTTGCTTTTCCATATTCCCGTACGATGGTATTGGCCGATTTGTCAGAGAAAAATTCCTGAATCGTGGTGATCTTATTTTCTTTTTTGGCGAACTTAGCCATGTTGGTCGGCTCGACGCCGAGTGTTCGCATTCCGCGGTCTCTGAAGAACGTCAACAGTGTGCCGTCATTTGATCCTACATCAACGCACAGGGATTTAGTAGGTAGATGAAGAGAAGATACGATTTGTTGCGCGAGCAGATCAAGATGTGTTCGCAACGGTGCTGATATTCCTGGTCGGTACGGATAATCAATCGGGAAGAGAATCTTGCCCTCAACGGTGTAGTCAAGCTGTCCCAAGCCGGATTCAGGGCAGATCATAAGCCGTAGCGGATAATGCGTTTCCGGGTGGTGTAAGGTCGTATCTGTCAGCAAAGCACTACACGGCGGCTGATGGCCAAGATCAATGGCTTCAAAAAGATTCTTGGAGCCGGTTATCTGGCAATGGTTCAGCGGACCCGGCTGAACATCATGGTTAGGTTTGTTCATAGGTTGCTGATTAAGGTGAGTGAGGGAAATGCGTTGACCGTAATATACTGCATGTTTTTATTTTTCTTTTGAAGCCGTTTCAGCCATGGCGCAAGAGGCTTTTTTTTGTATTTCAAAGCCCACGCCACCTTGTCGCGCTCGAGCGAACCACCTTCGATAATAATCAACTGACGTACTTTTTTTATCCAGGAAGGGATGAGGGCATCCATCATCTCGGCGTGATTGCCTAAATCAATATGCAATATATCGACTTCTTTATATTTTTTTGCTACGCTCATCACGTCACCTATGGTGAGCTTCACGATATCTTTAAATTTTTTGAGATTTTTTTCAGCAATTGATTTACGAACCGACGTAAATTTATAGTGTTCCCAGAGGTCGTAACAATCAAGCGTTCCCACACCGTTGGACTGTAGACCGCGTGCCATGTGATAGGCGCTGTACCCGGCTTTGGTGCCCAACTCGACGACCTTTTTCGGCTGATAGATGCGCATCAACGCATAAAATAATTCACCGAAATTATGATCTTCGTACGAGGAGTACCAGGGTGCCCGCATCATGTGTTTCCAGTCACTTTTCATTTCAAAATACTAGCGTAAGATGACGATAAAGGCAAGAAGAATCACTCGGACACTTTTTTAAGATCTGCTTCCACCATCATCTCAACAAGTTCGGAAAACGAGACCCTCGGTTTCCAGCCGAGAACTTTGCGGGCTTTTGAAAAATCACCCAACAAGACGGGAACTTCCGCAGGGCGCATATCTTTTTTTGTATTGTAGAGGACATATTTTTTTGGATCCAAATCCAGATGGGCGAAAGCAAGATCAACAAATTCCCGCACACTATGAGTTTTTCCGGTTGCTACGACGTAGTCATCCGGTTTTTTCTGTTGGAGCATCAGCCACATCGCCTCAACATAGTCGCCGGCAAATCCCCAGTCGCGTTTGGCGTCAGGATTGCCGAGCTCAAGTTTTTTGGCTTTTCCGAGCTTGATTAAAGCCGCCGTATGAGTGATTTTTCGAGTGACAAATTCCAATCCGCGCCGAGGGGATTCATGATTGAACAAGATACCGTTACACGCAAACACCCCGTAGGCGGTGCGGTACATCCGGGTCAAGTAATAGGAAGCAAGCTTGGAAATAGCGTATGGCGAGACGGGATTGAAAGGCGTGTTTTCGTTTTGTGGAGTTTCTAGAACCTGCCCGAACATTTCACTGGTGGCGGCAAAATAAAACTTTGATGAAAGTCCCAGGTCAACAATGGCGCGCAACAACACATGCGTACCTTCCGTATTGGTGTGCATGGTGTTGAACTCGTCGTTGAACGATGTCTGGACAAAGCTTTGAGCGGCTAGATGATAGATTTCATTCGGCTGTACGTTTGCCAACAGGCGAGACATACCTGAATAGTCCATGATGTCGCCGAAATGGATACTGACTTTCTGAAGTAGTTCCGGCATCCGGGAGTATCGGTTTTTTTCGTTTTCATAGGCGATCCGTCGTACGAGCCCGTGCACCTCATAGCCTTTTTCCAAGAGCAACTCCGCAAGATATGATCCATCTTGTCCGGTGATGCCAGTGACCAGCGCTACTTTCTTTTTTCCTTTCATGCGCTAAGATTAGCCTACTATGGACCGAAAAGCAACGCTGATATTGTGCGCGGTGGTAGCATTCATGGCTTTTTTTCTGCTCCTCGCCCAACCGGTCATGATGGACGATGGATTTCAGTATGAAGGATTTACGGAGTCCTTGGCGCGCGGAAAACTCGATTTCGCGTCATTCTACGGTTTTCAGGGTTTGTCTTTTTTCGCGGTTCCCATCTATTGGCTGACCAATTCACCGATTTCAATCATCATCACGTCGATGATCTTTTGCATCCTTTCCATTCCGCTTGCGTATGGAATAGGAAAGTGGCCGGCGGTCATTCTGTTTCTTCTTACGCCGTATCCGTACATGACCATGATGCGGGGATTCCAAGAGGCGGCGCTGATGTTCTTTGTGTTGCTGGTCATCTATGCGGCGAAGCGTAAAAAACCTTGGGCCGGTCTCGCATGGGGCGCCGGAGCAATCGTGAAGCCTTTTGCGCTTGTTCTCGCGCCGTTGTTTTTACGAAGAAGCATGAAAAAGTTTGAGATTTGGTGCTTGGTGCTTGGTGCTTGCGTAGGCATCGCCTATATGGTGCTCAACTATGCGCAAACGGGACATGTGGTGACGCTAGCAGCCACGGGCGCGTACGCGGGCGTCTTTGATCCCGGCAACGTGCCGGCGCTGGAGAAAAGTTTCACGCTGGACTGGAGAACTTGGGCGCGCGTAGGAGCGAACCTCTTCGTTTCTTCGCGCAAGATCATGACCGCGCCCGCCCTGATCATAATCGGAGCATGGTCGCTCTGGCAAACTCGGCGCGAAACGTGGTCTCGGCGTGTTATCGCGGCGTTGTTGCTCAATATCCTCATGGTCGGTCCTATTACCTATGCGTTTCCCAAGTATCTTTTGCCCATGGCGGTACTTTTTGGGTTAGCAGCGACTCCGATCCTTCGCAAGCGCCCGCTGCTATGGGTCATTGTGTTGTTTGACAGTGCATGGGTGTTTGCTGCAAACTATAGCTACTTTGGAAAAGCATTTTGGCATCCCTCGGTGTTTGCCTGGATGCCATTCCTGCTTGCCAGCGTTCTTTGCGTATATGAAATCGCTAATCATTATTCCCACGCTCAACGAGCGTGACAATCTCATCGCATTGATCCCTGAAATTTTTCGGCATGTTCCTGATGCGGAAATATTGATTGCCGATGATCATTCACAAGATGGTACCAAGGAACTCGCCCGAGAACGAGTCACCGTGCTTGATCGAATTACTGATCGTGGCTATGGAAAAGCGGTACTGGACGGATTTCGTTGGGCACTGAAGCATGAATTTAAACGCATTATCACCATGGATGCCGATTTTTCACACGATCCTGCGATACTTCCTGCTTTGATCAGTCAGCTGTCAACATCCGATGTTGCCATCGGATCACGGTATATACGCGGTGGAGAGATTCAGAATTGGAGCCTGCATCGTAGAATGTTAAGTCGTGTTGCGAACTGGTACGTCCGGGCCGTTTTAGGCACTCGGATACAAGACAATACGACAGGATATATGGGATATCGCCGAGGCGTGATTGAGGGCCTTCTCGTGTATCCGCCTCTCGCCGAGGGCTACGCATTTTTGGTTGAGGTGAAATACCGAATCAAGAATTTTCGCATCGCGGAATTGCCGATCGTTTACGCAGAGCGGCGTGAAGGAAAATCGAAAATGTCTTGGAAGATTATCTGGGAATCCGTATGGGTTCCTTGGAAGTTGAGATTTGGAAGAAAATAGCCTACACTATAAACGACATGCTCGCAAAAATACTTCGATGGGGCGTCTACGCAAGCGCGTTGGTCCCACTCATTATTTTCAAGGACTTTCTCTCGCCGTTTCAT
>ERZ1292623.81-Hain-H51-01um-R1-81-length-99445-cov-7_pt3 | contig 73102 bp, 99 predicted proteins | sample MGYA00564398_ERZ1292623 | MGnify/ENA primary metagenome ERZ1292623 (study PRJEB36523, sample SAMEA6512633) | groundwater metagenome | collected 2019-01-07 | study: AquaDiva: Metagenomics assemblies of 32 groundwater samples
CCATCTGGAGGGTGTATTTCGATGGGTCGGAGTGTATAGAGCAGGAGGGGAGAGTAGAGTTTGATGTCTGATACCAATGTGCCAGCCTTGTCACTGGCAGTGACAGTACCACCTTCAGACTGGGCAACACAAAGCCCAAGGACGCAACAGATTACAGTCGTGGCAGATCGTAGTCATGAGGAGTCTATAAATGACGCTAAGGTACTCGCCAAGTGGTTATGGTCCTGCTCTAGGTCTGATTTCCTCTTTGCATTGCTAGAGGAGCTGGCTAGAGTAGACTTTGAGGGGCATATGCAGGGGCATGAGAATTATAGGTGTTCTGGGTACACATGTGTTCTCCAAAGTGCTATACTCTCCAGAGTAGCGGCTATGGTTGATGCAGTAAATTTGACACATGCTATCGTCTAGCCTGTGCCAATTCTCAAATCCTGACTATTTGCTATACTAGTCATGAAGCCTACGTCACCAGATTATCTAGCGGCGTCATGGTCGTCGTCAGCCTCCAATCTGCCTTTTGTATCTAGATTAGACAGAGGAAGTACCTTGTGGCGAGGGCTTCTTCCTGTCCCAAAGAGGACACATTAGGATGTATAATGATGGCTAAGCGACGCCGATCCTCTGCAGAACTCGCCTTGGATATGGCCAAGGCCATTAGACAGCATGGCTTATTCTGCCTATCGACTTCCATTAATGCAAACGTACGGTCAAAGCGTGACTATCTTTGCAGATTATATAGACATTACTATGAAGACAGTACGCCATATATGCGTCGTTTGATAAGGGCGCAGATGCGGTCACTTCAATTGCTGGAAGACATCGGTTTAGAGTGAGAGGTTTATCATGGCTGAGCGTAATACTGCAATGGACATAAGAACTCGTACCATCATGCGATTGGTACGGGAAGTGGCTGTAGCCTCAGGTTTGGAGCCGAGTTTAGACCCGCTTACTCATCTGCGGCTAGCTGCTGATGTCAGTGAGTACATATACCAGAAGCTGAAAAGTGGGCGGGGAACTGCTCAGCCTGTGGCACAGGCTAAAGTTGTGTACGATACGGAAGACAGAGGGCCTCAGCAAGTTGCACAACATGTCAGTCAGCAGGTGGAGACTCCTCATGCCGCAGGTCAACCACTGAACTTTGATAGACCACTGCAAAGAATATGACCACAAAGGTTAGAAGCATCGCTACACCTGATCTTACTATGGCGCTAGCCAAGACTCTAGTCTATCGCCATGGCAATGACTGTGCCGAGAATATACTCGACCCTGAGTATCTACATAGAAGACTCCGAGAGGATTGCCCATCGTACAGTCGATACATGAACATGCGAGGAGCCAAAAGGGCTATCCTACAAGAGATGGTTGAGTACTTGGTTCAACTACGTCTCATTACAGGCAAAGAGGATAAATGACTAAGCGTAGATCTGCAGAATATGCAGACAAGGACAATCTCCTGCATGATATAGAAGGCGAGGTGTTCAATGCCGTTAGTGAGGGCAAATTAGACATCAACTACGTCGGCGGAGACGAGTCGGACACTAGGTTTGGTGGTGGGCCGAAGTCGTTCAGATGTGACAAGTTTCTAGCCGGTATGATGGCTGAAGTGAAGAAGGATCTCAGTCCTCGTATCAGGAACGACTCCGACTTTATACGTAGTTGTGTTCAGATGGTGTGCAATGCTTGGATATCACTTAGCGATGGTAATCCCAATCTGGATAAGATACGGAAATCGCTGGAAGTAGAAAGGTTACTATCGGCAGACCTACGTGAGGAGTATGCTAAGAGGACAGCTATAGGCTACATCAAGGGTCTCGGTGCTAAGATGAATGAGTATAGGCTCGAAGGAGACCTTGAGTATGCCATATCCAAGATATTGGAGTGGGTAGACATTATCAAGCGAGAGCCAGATATTAGATTCAAGGCCAAGTATAGGAATGCACTCAAGGCTCAAGTTGAGATACGGGACATAGTAAGAGACGCTATGATAGCTGGCATCGTCGATGCACAGAAGGTGAGAGATTTCCTAGACAATAGCCTAGACACGCCGTCAGTTTCGGTACCACCACACTAGTATGAACCTCTCTAGTATATCTAGAGCTGCCGTGTCTCTAGCCACCAAGTCCACCCACGCTAGGTATCCTATGGCGGCTATTCTCTTGAAGAGCGGCCATCCTATAGGGTTTGGCGTAAACAAGTACACCACCTCTCATTACCCCCGTACAAGGCATGCTGAGGAGTCTGCCTTGCTCTCCGTCGGAGATGGGGCACACGGTACTACTGTCTTAGTAGTGAGAGTCAGGCGTAACGGCACCCTTGGTATGGCTAGGCCGTGTGGTCGTTGTAGGCTGACCTTGGCTGCCGCTGGGGTTAAGAGGGCTGTCTACTCTACTCCTGTAGGGTTTGAGGTCGAGAGGCTATAGGCTATAGACGGAAACTTGAATCGTATGATTCAAGATTATAGTTGGAGAGGGAGCCACTTGAAACCCCACTGCCGTCTATCATAATGCCCCATCTAGGGCCTGCTAGCGGCTACTGCAGGCAAGGTGGAGTGAGCCAAGAGCTATGGCTCCAGGACAGGAGCAGGTATGGATATATCGGAGATACAGAATCAAGTTGACAGCTATCTGATAGGGAAAATCGACGAATGGGTACTGGAAAGCTGGTTGGTCACTCACCTTCAGGAGATATTGGATTCTGGGGACGATGCGCTGATCCGCATGGCCAATGTCATTGATGTTGGCATCATACAACTGGGCGAAGGCATCATAGACCAACCAGCCTTGAAACGATGGCTGGAACCGCTCATATTGGAGGCACAAACATATCATCCACACTATACAATGAGGCAGGCTATATGGAGGAGATTGGAGGCTCTATGGAAACTAGGACAGCCAAAGGAGGAACGACGATGAGCATAGAGAGAACGGCCATGACTACCGGCGAGGCACTAGCCGCAATCTCATCTGGCCACGCCATCTATACAGTAGCGGGCGCACAGGAGATGTGCACTGCACTGAGTGTACCATGGAACCCAGAACTCGTGCAGGTATATGAGTCTGAGCGCCATCCGATGGGGGTTCAGATGTTCAACGGCCCCAGCGATGGGGTCTGGTCGCTGGGCCTGGCCCGGCACTGCGCCACGGCCCTCGGGGTGGAGTCGAAGGCCCAGACATTCCACGGGCGCGGGTCCCAAGCGCGGGAGTACGCCCGCGTGGTCGGCGAGGCGCTGGGTGTAGCGGCGAGCGAGTAACAGGCTGGAGGCTCACAAGGGCAGGTCAAGAGGAGTAGTAGAACATGGGACAGTTAGAAGAGAAGGCAGCCTTGTCTTTGGATATGTTCCTACACATTGTCCAACAGGATGGCATCTATGGGCCGAATTGGGGTTCGGAAGATATAGATAGTGCTATCGAGGATGTACATATGCTTACAGACTGCTCACAGGATGAAGAAGCGGAACCAGAGGCAATGTCCACTAGATGACCTCAGAACTAGAGGCTCCAACAAGTTGGAACAGCCCTCCTCAAGAGAAGACAGATAGGTATGAGATTCGATCGGAGATGGAGTGCTAAAATGACAGAGCAGACAAGGGAAGTAGTTCCTGCCATACTAGGAGAGGCTCTAGCTACCACCAGCCCCAAGAGGAATAATAGAAAAGTAGTAGCAAGACTCAGAAAGAGACATGCTACTTGGACACAGGCACGCATCGCTCAAGAGGTAGGCATAACTAGAGAACGGGTAAGGCAGATACTAAAAGAAGAAGGCTTGTCTACTGTCAACTCTCTGCACTATACAGTTAATCCGAGATTGGTACCACTTTGTATGCAGTGTTCGGAACCCAGAGGCTACAATAAGCAGTTCTGTAGCAGGTTGTGCCGAATGGAACATGCTAAAGTTAGTGTAGTGTGCGATGACTGCAGTACGATTTTCGTCGTAGGGCGGAGTGATTTGACTGCTAGGAAGCACCGCTCTAAGCTGCATAGGCTGTACCATAACAGAGCCTGTTGGGGCAAGTATGCAGGTAGCCACTATGGCTGGGGAAACCCAGATCATCCCATCCATCGTCAATCTAATGCCAAGCTGAATGTCAGCTCTAAAGGAGAAGAGACAGTATGACTACTAACGATACACCATATAGGCCGATGCCTGGCTGGCTACTGGTTAGACCAGATCCACAGAAGGAAGTACGAGATTCTGGCCTCTTAGTGCCTAAGAATCCTATCAGACGACAAATAGTAGGCACTGTACTGGCCTTAGGTAGGCCTCTGCCCTTAGAGAACGGCGACCCCAACTGGGGTAGCCTTCAAGACTCTGACGGGCATCCAGTAGAGATAGGAGACAGAGTTATGTACCTCCGTCACAGCGGTACTGGCATAGAGAAAGATGATGATGTGTCTCTCATATTCCTCAGGCACATGGATGTCATAGCCAGAGTGATTGGGGATGAGGGAGGGCTATCTACCGTGATAGCAAAGGCCTAGCATAGAGTACGGTAGAGTTGCTGTCGGCATCATGACTGTCATGGTTAGTCTACTAGCGCAGTACAGACTGATAGTCTCTAAGCTGGTCGGCACTGCAGTAGTACTGATTGTACTGCTGTGGGCCTCTGTCTCTATCCACGAGGCCTTCCACCAACTGGTTGCCAGAAGTCTAGGCGTGGAGATGAGAATAGAGGTATGGTGGGGTGCGACTGGGATAGCGTACTTCATGTCCCCCTCTACTGAGGCACAGCGCGTCGTAATCGGCTTTGCTGGCGGTGTCGGTACTGCCCTAGTTATGGGCATACTGTGGCTAGTCTCAGCCCTACAGGCACGGTACAGCAGGTGGGAGCTAGATATGGCCGTCTCTGCCTTTTTCGTTATGATGATCCAGCTGGTCTATGCACCCTTCGATGGACTGTCGCCACATAGTACCGTTTGGCTGCCAGCTATTATCGCTGGCGCGGCGACTACTATAGTCTATGGTAATAGGTGGCTGCAGTGGGTGGTCAACGGAACCAATGGACCTCAGAGGGTAGACAGAAATACATGACATAAGTGTCATGATTAAGACAGGCTGCCACCGGAATGAGGCCCAGAACAGGCATTCTAAAATCTACTCCCTTTATATCTGGAGGATTCGGGATTCAGCTACAAATTGTAGTTTGTAGTTTTGTAAACAGCCTCCGAGATTTTGTTTACCATTACATATATATATATACGTTATACAGTAGTATGCTAGTAGTACAGTAGTTGTAGACGTATGGAGACGTATATAGACGTACTGGAGGAACTGGCACTAATGGATAAGGACTCGTTCTCGTCTACAGTAGTCGATTTGGCAGACTCGGTATACGACTTCAACTCTAGATTTGAGATAGAGACCGCCGATCTAGATGATGAAGAGGCGACAGTATTCTACTTGATGGACAAGCTGCCACTACTGGTCAAGGAGTTAGGTAAGGTAGCCTATGCCCTATCGGTAGAGGACACAAGCAGAGTGTCTAGGGGTTTGGCCGATTTACTATATGCTACCCTGTCTGTTACACTCGTGTTAGACGATCTGGGCACAGCCGGTATCAGGAGTGTGCTAGCAGACAACGACAGTAAGTCTCCAGCCACCCACATCATGAATGCTTCTAAGACCAAGCTGCTGAGACGCGAAGAGGCCATATGTAGGGTCTGCAATGGGGTATGTATCTCGGCTAGTGGAGTACATGCAGCGTGTAGAGATATCGAGAGTCTTCAGCACAGTGAGGATACTAGCCATCTGGATGACGCTGACGACGACACCCGCTAGTTTGCCCGCTATAGGCCCTGGAAGGGCCTAGAATGCCACTAGGACACTGAGGATGGCTGATTTCACACTAGACCATATCAGAGGCCTCTCCCCCAACCAGAGGATAGCTATCCATGTAGCCATTAGACTACTTGATCAGGGGTCTAGGCTGGGCATCAACGATGATAAAGGCTTCAATCTCCATGACTCCATAGGTGGCAAGTTCATTGCCTCTCGTATTGGACTGACCGAGACAGAGGCCTTAGACGCCATGAGACTGATAGACAGGTATAGAGCCCAGATAGACAGAAGACTGTTGGATGTCATTCATGGCGAGGCTGGCGAGATTCCGGCTGACTTGCTGGAAGCAGCTGGGGAACTCAGGTACATAGAGAATAAGCGGTATAGTCTGCCGCTCAAACCCATCAGTATGGGGCTGCCTTTCTTCAAGTGGAGGCCGCATCAAGTAGAGCCGATCCTCCAGCTATTGGAGTCTGATAAGAAGTTCAATGCGCTGACTGCTGCCTGTGGGGTAGGCAAGAGCGTGCTGGCCGTGGCTATACCACTGGCCCAGTCCAAGACGGCAGTGGTACTCACTAAGCAAAAGAGCCTACAGGCACAATATGTAAGCTCTATGCCTATGGTGAAGTCTGTAGAAGGCATGAACAATTTCAACTGCGTTCTCCCAGGCTTTACCGACCTGACAGTAAACAATGCTCCGTGTCGTGACGGCTTTCAATGTCCTAGACGTTCGGTATGTCCCTACTATATCCAGCGGGATGCTGCCATGTCAGAGCATATCGTAGTTACCAACTACGATTACGCCTTCGCCAGCCTGAAACAACCAGATGGCGGGCTCATGGGGGGTAGAGATTGGCTTATAGCAGACGAGGCCCAATTTCTAGACGCAGAGCTAACTGAGGCACTCTCTATCACCCTACTACCAAGGCATTTAGAGTACGCTGATAGGCAGACTTTAGGCTCAAACCTACTACTGTGGGCTAACTGGGCCAATGATAGACGTAAGGAGATACTGGTTGAGTACGCCAAGCTGGTAGGAGAGATGAGTCACCTGCATGACATGATGCGTGGCTCTGCATATGCAGTAGACGACAAGGAGTACAAGATAGCCTCTCGTCACTTCAATCGAGTCAAAACCGACTTAAAGACATATACCGATTTAGCTATAGCATCTGACAGTCACATCGTCTATCAGTACGATGACAGGGTGCTGTTCAGGCCACTCTGGGTACGGAAGGATGCATATAAACTGCTGTCGTTCTGGAACAGAGTACTGATGATGTCGGCCACACTTCCGAAAGCAGACATTCTCTGCTCTCTGTACGGACTGTCCAAATTGGAATTCATGCAGCTAGAGGCACCATATGCCTTTCCAGTGGCGCATAGGCCTGTCTATGTGAAGCCTGTAGCTAGGATGAACAAGGATACTTGGAAGATTGGCGTAATCAAGCAAGCTCCGTACATCAATAGGATACTAGACGGGTACCCGAACGAGAAGGTGCTGATACATACTCATTCTGGCCACTTACAGGCTGCTATTATGGAGTTGATAGCCGACAGACACAGACACCGATTGATGTGGCATGATACTGCTACACGGGCCAAGGCTATAGACGCCTTTACCAAAACCAAGAGACCGATGGTGATGCTATCTCCGTCTATGGAGTCTGGTGTAGATATACCAGACCTGTCTGTACTAATCCTCCCAAAGTGCCTGTATTCTGACTTAGGCGATCCATGGATAAGAGCACGTGCTGATGAGTGGCCAGAATGGTATCTCTGGCAGACTGTAGCTGCTTGCGCTCAAGCACTGGGACGTGCCCCTAGGGACGAGAATCACAAAGCGGTGAGTTACATTCTAGACAGCAGCTTCTATGGCCTCTACGATAGGGCCGGCGATATGTTTCCTCAGTATGTTAAGGATGCCCTTAAGTTCAGCTAGACAGGAGAGGTAATCGAATGGCTGCAGACAACACCCCACTTAGAGCGTCAGACACTCTGACTGATCTCAATTTTAACTACAGCTCCTCTGTTTTTTTAGAGGTGTGTCTTAGGAATGCTCTGGCCAAGCTGTATAAGGAATCGCCTGCACCCCTGAACATACAGAGATTCTATCTCATCAATAGAAAGGCCTCTAAGGAAGACCTGCCTGATTTGATAAAGGCTGTGGCTCCTTCTAATTACTTAATATCAGACACGACCAGTACAGGCGACGACACTGCTTATACTTCAATCGAGTTCCTCTTCGAGGACAATGGTAGTATATGTAACCTCTTAGTTGAGATTGGCCGCTCAGACGATTTTGTCACCGCCAATCTAACCTACTATGGCCCAGCTGATTGCAGCAAGCGTACATTAGCAAGGCTGTACGACGCAGGATTTTGCACTTCCGATTATGAAGGCACCGATGTCGAGGTAACTTTTTCTTACTCTTCAAGTACTGGATGTGAGACGACAACGCGGCATTTCAAGCCTATACCCTTTGACGATATCCGCAAGAATTATACCAAGTCGGTGCAAGACGAGACGGATGAATTACTGGCTAAACTACAGGAAGTTACTAACGGCATTGTCGTAATCCATGGCTTAATCGGCACTGGCAAGACGTACCTTCTACGTTCTATCCTATCTGAGCTAAAGGGGAAGAGAGATGGCGTTATCTGTTCCCCACCCACAGTATATCTGGGCAACATAGGTCTTATAAACTCTGCTGTTGAGGGTTTGGATAACCCTATTGTTATACTAGAGGATCTGGGTGAACTTTTCCATAAGAAGGCCAAGTTCAGCTACGCAGACCAGTTCAGCACATTGGCCAATTTTTCCGACGGCCTGTTAGGTCTGCTACGTAATGCTGTATTCTTGCTTACCTTCAATTACGATGAGGAAGAGTTAGACGAGGCGCTTATACGCCCTGGTCGCTGCATCTCTAATTTTGAGATACCTAGGCTCTCACGTGTAGAGGCACAAGCAGCCTTCCCAGATAAGGCCGAATGGCTGACGGCAGACACTTACAGCTTGGCAGAGATTTATGCGCTGAAGGATGGCCAATCAGTGAAGAAGCGGAAGACACGGGGTAATGTTGGTTTTGTGAGGAAGGGAAATGGATAGAGAAATAGATAACGATGATCCTGTATGCACAACTTGTTCAGAGCGGCTGTTACTGTCCATACATGACGAAGAATGTGGCTGCTACTGTCACAGCCCTACAGAAGACGAAGATGAGGACCTGAGACATGAGTGGGGAGGCTGGGGCGATGACTTGGGATGATATAAGTACAATAGCAGCATCCCTTGTAGGAGCAGATTGGATACTATGAAGGACTACGACAATTATATTGACGGTTATGAGACTAAGGCCGACCGTCGGGAACGCCGAAAGCAGAATAGACGCAAGATGAAGGTGAGTGGTGCTGGCCTTAGAACTACACAGCAAGTAATAGACAAGAAGGCTAGAGACGCCAAACGCGCTAGAGAGAAGAGAGAGGCTGGCAGTGACAGCTCAAGTTGAGCCACAATGAAGGGTACGTAATAATATGTCCTGTATTGTATTACCGTTTACTAACTGTCAGTTTGTAACTGTACTAGCAGATCCGCCGTGGCCTGAACAGGGCGGTGGTAAAATCAAACGTGGCGCAGATAGACACTATCCACTAATGAAAGTGAGCGAGATAGTAGCCATGGGAGCAGAGGTACATAGAATCACAGCTGATAACAGCCACCTATGGCTGTGGACGACCAATACTTACCTACATGACGCACTCCATGTCATGGACGCTTGGGGATACGAGTACAAATCGGTTGTCTGTTGGAAGAAGAACAGAATAGGCTTGGGCCAGTACTTAAGAGGCATCACAGAGCACTGTCTGTTCGGGGTACGTGGGATGGTACCCTATAAGGTTAGGGCTGACGGTAAGCGTGCTCAAGGTGTAACTCATGTGGAAGTCCCTATACAGGGTTATATACCAGCTGCGCCATCAGTTCTAGCTCGGGAGGCTAGGGATCGGGAGAGTGGTATTCTCACTCCACAAGATTGGCGGGATGCGCCAGAGGCACTCCCCAACTACATAGAAGCACCCAAGCAGGAACATTCCCACAAGCCGGATCGACTGCGGGAGATGGTAGAGACAGTCAGCACACCTCCGTATCTGGAAATGTTCGCAAGATATACACAGCCTAGAGACGGCTGGAGTTATTGGGGTAATGAGGCAGAGGTGGTAACCTGATGTACAAAATAGGTAGAGTGACTATATCGCCTATTCGTGCAGTCTCTAACCATATCTCTATGAAAAGGGTTGGCGGTCTGATAAATATGGATGTACCGTACAGCTACAGGTTCAAATACTCAGAGTTAGATCAGAGCCTGACCGATGACAGCATACAATTACTGATAGAACACCTTTCCTCTGAGGGTTATAGCCCCAATAGATGGCACATTGGATACACATCCAGGCTAAGGAAATTGCTCCATCCAATCAAAGGGAGCCGAATAGTTATCTGTGAGGCAATGTCGCATATGACAATACATTGGTCAAATGAGATGGTAACTCTCTCTGAGTATGCCGGAAGCATCAACGATATTGAGGCACTCATATTAAAGTCTTGGTTTGCAGGTATCAGATGTTGGAAGTGGCCTGCCCTCTCCTATCTGGTAATCACCAAACATGATGACAGCGAGTTGGATGCAGCCTAGTGTATCTGGTATACTAAGCCTGTGTCTTCTATGCGGGTGGGCGGTGAAGCATCGCGGGAGCCTCATAACCTCCATCTGAAGCTAGGGCAGTACTAGCACCCGCTACTAGCCCTTCCAAACTTGAATCGTATAATTCAATTGCTGGAGTGTACCCGTCTCTCTAATGGTAGGAGAGCAACTGGTGCCTATTGGAGAGTTGAAGGAGTAGGAGGAGAGGTAATTGGACGACAAACCACACAATCATGCATTCTATCTATATCTAGACGGCTGTAAGGTTCCGAGGGGCATAACCGGCACTGTAACTGAAGGTGAACAGCCACCAATCGGCAGCCCTTTTCTCAAGGTACACTGGCGGGGATATGACGAGCCTTTAGTCGTCCATCCATTGATGGCACAATTTCTAGGGTTGGATGTAGGTCAGACTATAGAAATACGAGTAAAGGAGGAGACGACTCTATATGGAGAGCGTAGACATATGGCATGATACTCCAGAGTTTCCCCCTTTTGCTGTCTCCGTATATGCTTTCGTACATGCTTTTGTAGACAGTGCTTGTAGCAGGAACCCTGGTCAGGGCGGCTGGGCTTATCAGATCGAGGGGCAGCCGGTAGTCTCTGGCGCTGCTCCAGCTACTACTAGCGACCAGATAGAGCTATTGGCAGCAATCAAGGCCATCGAAGGCTTCGCTAGACTAAACATCAAGGGTGTCACTCTTAGACTTCACTCTGACAGCGAGTATCTAGCCGGAGCCATAAGCAGTAGCTTCGAGCGAGAGAAGAATCCCAGCTTGTGGAGTCGTCTGAGCGCACTTACTAAGAGTCAGGGCTGTGAATGGGTCTGGCTGTCTAGAGGGGATTATAGGTTGTCTATGGTAAATACTGAAGCAAAAAGGCAAGCCTGTTTGTTATGAGACTCTATGTAGCTGGTAGCGTGCTAGACAGAGACAGGGTTAGACAGATAGCCAATATCTTGGAGGGGCATGGCCATACTATAACCTTCAAATGGTTCGACTGTACGAATGATTCCCCTGCCGAACGTGCGGTTATGGACTTGAAGGGCGTCGCAGATGCTGATGTGCTCGTAGTGTACATGCAGTATGATAGGAAGTACAGAGGTAGCTGGGTAGAGGTAGGAGCAGCGCTGGCCTATGGTAAGTTCGTCTACTTTATAGGGCAGGCCAACCATGACCTTGTGTTCAGGAAGCACCCACTCTGCAAGCCATTCTCAAAGTTTAGTGAAACTGCACATACACAGATCGTACGTGAAGTCGGGCCATTTATATAAGTAGTCAGATGATACTGGAAGCGGCTCACGATACACCCATAGGGAAGACCTGTGGGGCATGCGGAGACCCGCCTGCGGGGATGAGCCTGCAGGCGGGTCGAGCCCACTGCCGCATACCATAGCCGGTAATGGGCTGACCTGTTAAGTCAGAATAGGTAGGTTCGACGCCTACTGCGGCAGCCAGCCCTAATCTATAATTTTGAGGTGGGAACATGCTACACTGTCGAGAACATAACGAGTACGCCGACGCTGTATGCCTTGAGTGCGGTTACCCAATATGTATCGAGAGGTGCTTGCGTATAGCCCATAGTGATGGGAATATCCTGCCTCACCGCTGTCCACCATCCAATGGTTCGGTAGTGGCATCTATTGAAGCACTTCTGAGCACTAGCAGAACTGCAAGTTTGGTAGGGGCTGGTGGAGTTGGAGCTATGCCCAAACGGCTACGATTCGAGGAAATCACGCCTGGCCAAGGCATCCTTCACACACCATCCGATGACGCACTGGCTTGTTCTTGGTACGAAGCGCAGCTTTGGATGAAGGGCTTCAGGGAAGGCTGCAAGGAGCGGGACAGGTTGCGAGACGCGATTCAGCTACACATACGCAAAAGTAACGAGTATCAGGGCATGGACATGATAGACACTACAGGTTTGGAGGAGGCTCTTCAGGATGGGTAAAGACCAAACCGAATCAGACAATCTAACGACCAAACTACAGATTCGCAAGGGTGGCCGCTGGGGCTGGCAGTTTTATCAGTTCGATCCAAAACATCCAGATGACGATCCCTGGTGGGATGTTGGAGCGACACATACGCCATTTGTCGGCGAGATGATGGAGGCTGCATACCAGCTTGCTTTGGCAGAGGGATGTGGGGGGCAGCAGAAAGATGTCAACTGGCTAGACAGCATCGCATTAGACTTAGCGAAAGTCGTCCGAGGGGATCACAGCCGCCATCCTGGTATACAGCAGGGTCTCAAGTTCCGTGATTGCACTCGGCCAGAATGTCAGAAGGCAATGCTGGTGATTGCCAGAGCGCCAGTACCTGAGAGTCAGAAATCAGTTCCAGAGCCGCCACCCCCACCCGAACCAGAATCCGATCCTGGAGTAACCATCTATAATACATAGGCCAGATTATCACTGAGTAGGCATTGGAACTAATGACAGAGTGTTGGGTTGAGCAGGAGCACTCAGAAAGATATAGAAGATGAGTTCCTACCAGGATGACGTGAAGGCCATGCGTTTCCAGAGACATGGGCAGATTCGGTATGTTGCTGAGTTCTGGACAATGGCGGATGCTCTCAAGGCCATTGAGACAATCTATCGGAAGTTCGGCACCAAGGCTTTTCTGAGCGGGCCGATAACGCTGGACTACGTAGGCGGGGGCAGCGGATTCAAGGTAAGATTTGCATTGCCTACTCATTACTTCGCTAATGATGTTCACCTAGCGAAGCGTCCCGATGTTTCTGACCCAGAGTTGCCGCTCTGGAAGGATAGCGAGGAGTGAGACCTGATGCCACTGCCAAAGTTGCCGAGCAGCATACGGATTATGGGGTAGGAGAGGGAAATGGAACCTTGTAGCTGTCCGATAAGAGTTGGGCCAAGCCCGTATGGGTACTGGGACGGGCCAGAACTCCGGCGCACAGTCTGGGAGGGGAAAATCAGTTGGGAAGTGTGGACGGAGGACGAGGCGTTTGCTGAGGCGCTTGAGGAGACTGGGTGGGATTGGGTTTTGGTATGTCAACACGAGAGAGCTATCGTGGAGGCTGCTTACCATTTGGGCCGAAGCGCGGGGGATTGTAAAAGGAGTTGTTCTTGTGACTGCCACTTACCCTCCATGCATAATTCCTGATGTCGCTCCCACGATTTTACAGGTTTGACGGAGCCTGGGGAGTGCCAGATAGGTGGGTCTTTGGGTGGATGACAGGGCCTGACGCCGACCTTATCTGTGTGGTGCCTGATTGTCAAACGAGGCTGAGAGCAATCATGACCCTCAGCCCCGTCTGTTCTGGCCGCCTATTATCCTGTGTTGGCTTTGCCTGCAAGGTGATTTTGGTGTGGATTGACCAGAACCTACGTAGAGACTAGAACGTCAGGCGGTGGCAATCCCAACATAGGATTTATAAATGCCTTATATTTGAGGACAAAGAGGAGAGGGACTAATGCACGACGCAAGAAGAGCTATAGGGTCGAGAGGAGGGGTGGGGTGTCAATAGTTGCAGGTCTGAAAGTGGATGGGCGGGTCTATATGGCCTCCGACAGCTACATGGCGGTCGGGGAAAGTATACTGAACACTCAAGGAGCCAAGATCTTCAGGATAGAAAATAAGGGGCGATCCCCTATTCTCTTGGGCGTCTCAGGCCTATCCATGATAGGGGAAGCACTGTTGAAGCACTTAGATTGGCGCTCGGCTGCAAGAGCCAAGAACTCACAGGACTTCATTTGGTTCTTTACTCAGCAGGCCAGTGAGGTGCTAAGGGAGTCAAGTTTGCTACACTATGACGAAAAGGAGAGGTCGGAGGTGATGGGGGGATCCCTGCTCCTGGCTTGGAAGGGCGGGCTGTTCCTAGTAGATGCTGGGTGTACTGGAACAGAACTAGTGACATATGGAGCGGTTGGAGCTGGGGATAATGCAGCATCGGGGGTTCTTTGGTTACTGGCTGGCCTTGGATGGGAGGGAGAGCGGGCGGTGCGGGCAGCGGTAGACGCGGCCTGTGCCACTAACCCTTTCTGCCGTCCCCCCATAACGGTGATGGAGGTATAGAGAGATGACTTATGACACAATGAAGCCACTAGACCAAGATGAGATAGATGCTCGCAAGTGGAGGGCTTTCATGGCTCCTCAACCAGGTCAGTCATCGGCCTTGCCTGATGCCGTTGCTCGAATCGAGCACATGATACTGTCACACACAGGCCAAGACGTCTTCGAAGAGGTTCTCAAGTTACTGTTTGCCAAGCTCTATGACGAAGTGTCGAATACAGACAGGCTTCGATTTCGCCCACTTGGCACTGCGGAGGAGACCTCAGAGGTTGTAAACCGCCTTTTCGCGGAGGCTAAGAGCGTTTGGCCAGGAGTGCTCCCAACCGAGCATAGGCTGCAGTTGCCGGTCACTACCACCCATGAGGCAGTAGTCGAGCTCTATCGCCTAAGTCTAACCAACTCGTCGCTTTCAATCTTGGACGCGGTTCTGGAACGCCTGCTTACGAGAGCAGCCAAGGGCGCAATGGGTCAGTATTTCACACCAAGAAACGTAGTGGCATGTTGCGTGGATGTTCTGGCACCAGGGCCTGAGGAATTGGTTTTGGACCCGGCATGTGGCTCTGGAGGCTTTCTCGTTGCCGCAATTCAGCACGGACTCCAAACGAAGCGGGGGTTACCCATCACCCTTGGTATCGATTTTGACACCAAGGCATTCCAAGTAGCACAGCTAATGTCCGCAATAGTTGGTGAAAACCGAGTCACGCTGTCTCGGCGCAACAGTCTAGACAGAAGCGCACAAGACCTAGATGGGGATAGCCGCCTGGACTTGCTAGTCGGGGAGTTCGCTAACTTACAGGTGGATGTCGTCCTAACAAACCCGCCTTTTGGTGGTGAGATAACCGACCCTGCGATATTGTATCAGTATCAGGGCTCCATCGGGCAGGGGCGTGGAAACAAGGGCCGTAAGACCTCCCGTGAACTTGTCTTTATTGAGAGATGTATCCAGCTATTGCGTCCTGGGGGGCGTGCCGCGATAGTCGTTCCACAGGGAGTAACGGCCAACGCGTCGCTTCGATCTTTCCGCGAATGGATTCTGGATACTTGCCACCTTCTTGGAGTCGTTGGGCTACATCCCTATACCTTCCTTCCACACACTGGAGTAAAAGCAAGTGTCATGTTCCTTGAGCGTCGGACCAAATCTGTGCAATCCGACGAGCAGGTCTTTTTCGCAATCAGTGAACAGCCGGGCAAAGACAGTTCCGGAAGGTTCCTGGCGGAAGACGGGATTTCGTGCTATGGAAACGGCGACGACCTACGAGCAATCGCGGGGGCCTTCACCAAGCACTTAAGGGACCAAGGCAACGGCTGGGCCTACGTATTGGATCAGACACACTCCGCGGATGGACGGGCGGCAGCGGCAGCTACCGTCCGTTTGAGTCAAGTGAGGCGGTCTGGGAGATTTGATGCGGAATACTTCGATCCCAGCACTTTACGCATGGTCCATCAGTTGAAACGGGCGGGGGCAAAGCCTATGCGCCAATATGCGCCCCGTGTTCCCTCCGTCTGGCACCGAAGAGGTGAAAAGGAGATTGACTATGTCGATATCTCGTCCGTCGACCAGGCAACAGGCTACATAACTGCAGATTCGTTGCTGACTGCTGAAGTACCTACCAGAGCAACCTTTGAGGCCGAGGTCGGGGATGTACTGATAAGCACAGTTCGTCCGGAACGGAATGTCGTCGGATTGGTGACGTACCGGGGTCCAAATGACTTAATAGCAACTAATGGCTTCTGTCTTCTACGACCTAGTGGAATCTCGTCTGAACTTCTTTTTGCGTATTGCAAGACGGAGATCTTTCGGGCCATGCTCACCAGATGTGCTACCGCCACCATGTATCCTGCTGTCACCGATAAGGATGTGTTAGACACAGCTGTGCCCACCCTGCCCAGTGCCCTAGCAGAAGGTGTTGAAAGCAATGTGCGAACCGCCCACTATCAGCTTCATGAGGCGCATCGACTAATCGCTGAGGCTGTAGAAGCCCTGGATAAATACCTTCGTCCCTTTGGCGGTCGACGCGCGGATGTCTCTACTGAACTGGAGAACGAAGGGCGCGCATTCTCTCGGACAGGTCAGGAACCCGCGAACGTAGGTCCTTCAGGCGCTCAAGGGTCTCTTTTAGATCAGATGTCCACGCCCCGCTTGGTGGATCTGGAACTTTGATGTTCTGTACGACGTGTTCGGGAAAGCCCTTGACGGCTGGCAAACCCCAGTCGGTATCAATCGACGTGGGTACGGCCAAAGCGTAAGCGAAATCAGTGATTCTGCCAGTTCTTAGCCAAAGACTTACAGCGAAAATATAAAGAGAGAAGAAGAGTAGAACTTGACACCCTATAAAGCACAGCCCATTACTGTTCCTGCAGACAGTGGTAAATGTCTAAGACATGGAGATAATAGCTGCTATCTCTTTCCGCTATCGCAGAGCGGCATAGATCATATGACGCGCCAACAGCGGGAAACGGTAGCATTGGCCAATCGCCTATTGGAAGACGTCAAGACTGAAATTCGAGCGAAGCTAAGGCGGTCTGTGCGCCATTTGAGCACTGAAGATATATCCAGGGCTGGAGGATAGTCATGAGGATAGGTATAGACCTAGACGGTGTACTGGTAGATACGGTGCCTATGCTAGTCAAAGCCATAAATGATAGATACAAGAGGCACATCCTAGAAAACCAGATAACCGTTATGGATTTAGAGATCCTGTTGGGGTTGGACAAAGAAGAAGTCAGGGGTTTATGGGAAGAGCTGTTCTCTCCATACCAACCATACCTGATACAACTAGAGCCACTAAACGGGGCTGTAGCTGGTATAGAGGCTCTGCATAAAGCTGGGCATAGTCTAATGATAGTCACTTCCAGACTCAAGCCTGACGACATCAGCGGGTGGTTGATGAGGTATAATCTACACTCTATGGTAGAATCAAGCGTGGTATCTGCTAGGGACGTGGAGAAGGTTCCTATGATGCACACCATGTTGGATGACTCTCCGTCCAAGCTGGCGACACTAGCCAGCCGTTTTATATATAAGCCGTATCTTCTCTATACGGACTATAATGGATTCACTCTAGATGTGAGGCACCGCTTCAACTATGTAAGTGGCTGGCCTGAATTCGTTGTAGAGATGGAAAAGCTGGCGAGCCTAGACTGGAGCTATGGCAACAGCAAGGAGGTGTACCATATCTGACCATAACAACGTAGACGCATCAGCACAGTTCTTAGGCAAGCGGGTTGTGATAGTCGATGTCTCCAATATATCACTGCAGGACTTAATCCCCGAAGCACCATTTATGCCTCTTTATCAACCAAGGGCGGATCTAATTGGACAGTACGGCATCATCATCGAAGAAGATAATGGACATGGGGATGTGGTGATCAGAATGGAGTCTGGAGAAACCGTGACTGGAGATTGTATATGGTGGGGTTTAGCCCCTAATTTAGAGAAGGGAGATGAGGTAGTCCATGACTAAAGAATTGGATATAGAGTCTATACAGCCAGCCATTGCAGAGCTGGAGAGGGCAGCCAGATGGGCCGCAGACAACCTAGGTATGGATGTGCTAGCCGACAAGATTACAATAGTAGTGCAGAGCCGTGGTCGGAAATCCAAGTGCCGTGGCTGGTTCATAGGCAAACAATGGTCTACCAGAGAGGGAGAGGCAGTACATGAAGTCTCCATATCTGCCGAGTACCTAAATGAAGACCCTGTAGAGATAGCAGGTACAGTCATACACGAACTGGTACATGTTTGGTGTAACCTCATCGGAGTAAAGGATCACAGCAAGTTCGGGAGGCACAACAAGCATTTCAAAGAGTATGCAGGGATAGTGGGATTAGAGTGTGAGAAGCCACGTGATAGCTATGGGTATGGATATACTACCGTCTCGGATGATTTGAACCACCGAATAAGGCGAGAGCTACAGCTTAATGTTTCAGCCTTCCAGGTGTTTAGACAGCCGAATCAGAAAGCCGAGTCTACAACAGCCAAACCCACAGCTTATGTTTGTCAATGTACTAAGCCGGTGAAGATACGTACCACAAGAGACGACTTTAGTATCAAGTGTAATAAGTGTGGTACAGACTATACGGCAGAGGATGCTAAGTAGACAGATGACTCTCCCTAACAGCAATAACGTTGGCACTACTGTCACAACAAGCGGTGGCAGTGGCGGCGTAGTCTATGTGATGAATAATGCAAGTTGGAATGTGGGTTGGGCTACAAACAGCACTACTGGCGTGATTATCGTAGGTCCGACATCCCTTGACGCATTACAGCAAGCCTTTCTCCAACTACGGGGCTATATCCTAGCAAACAAGGCCCTGTCTGAGTTAGTCATCAAGTCCATTCGTAGTAATCTACGCTGTGATAACTGTAAGACTGATGTGTCAGATATGAATTCACTACGAGTCGTGCCACACCTCTCACCTAAGGTCAAAAAGCTGACACTTATATGTGAAAGCTGTCATATTCTAAACACAGAAATACTTGGAGTAGACTATGACAAACTGCTGATACAGAGGGTACATAAAGAAGCTGTCATATATGTACCTTATACCTCCTAGGGTACATGTATGACAGACGTAGACCTATGGATACGCGACTGCACTGAAGAAGGACAAGGGCTGCTGGTAACTACTGTGCAGTTATCTACTTGGCAGACAGAGATGTGGCACTATACCGCCAATCAGCGCCAGCAGATAGCAGCAGCTTGGAACAGTATAGGTTCTAATATCACCACTGTAGAGGGCATGAGAGATGCAGTAGCTACCTTTACAGTGAAGCCTGTCCCGATACCAACCTTCTACGTTGGGCATGTGGACACGAATATCATTGTAGATGTGCATGAGCGAGACAATATCGCTGCTATATTAGACGCACGGAAGAAGGTGCCTCTGTATGCCGGTGACTACTTTTGGAAGACCAAGCACAACAAGCTAGTTATGGTTGAGCGTAAGCAATTCGAGAATGGAGAGCTTATAGGAGCATTGTTCTCGCCCAGGGGTGGCAACAAGAAGGCATTGGAGGCAGCACTGACATCGCAGGCTAAGCGAATGTCGGAGTGTGCCGATATCAGGATACTGCTCATAGAGATGGGGTACTACAAAGTAGACAGCTGGTCTGGTTTGGTGAACCTCCCACTGTCTAACAGGAAGAACTTGTCAGGTGGTAAGGAGCCTGTATGGCCTTATAGATGGGCCGATATACAGAAGGCATTGATGTCACTGTATGACAAGTGGGGTATTAGGCCATGGCTCACTTACAGTCGGGAGTTCACAGGTGAGGACTTGCTGGACTTGAGGCGGTACTTAGACAAAGATAGGCACAGCAGTCAGTCTACAGTGAGTACGTCTGTCATAATAGACAACGGGATCAACTATCCACCTGAAGTTCAGGTTCTATGCCAGATTGCAGACGGGATAGGGCCTATCCTGGCTGAGAGAGCCATAACGCACTTCGGCTCTGTACGAGCAGCTGCCAATGCATCAGAGCAGGACTGGCTGACTATAGAGGGATTTGGGAAGGTGAAAGCAAAGGCGGTCTCTGAAGCCTTTAGTCGAGAGTATAAGGCAGGAGTATAGGCTATGGTAACTGTTGCCGACTTTAGAGAACAGGCGTGTCCTACTGTTGATGTAGTGTTGGTAGACCCGCCTTTCGGTATTGGCAAGATATACCTTGGAGAAAAGGAAACCGTACCCTACGAGGAGTGGGTTACTACACTGTATGACTGGAGTAGAGATAGTTGTGGTTGGCTGCTGATACTTGGACCTTTTATAACTATGGCTACATGGTTACCAAAAGTACCCCAGCCTACTACACTACTAGCATGGCATCGTACATTTGTGTTGCCCATGAATGTCAAGTACTGGACCAAATCTATCACGCCTGTATTGGTCTACAACTTCGGTGGTGCATGGTATGGTCCAACAAAGACAGACAGGAAGTTTCACGATTGTATAGACGCCCATTCATCTATGGGAGATATACAGCGACAGAAAAAACTTGGTTTGCATTCTCAGACTAAAGGCCATCCTGCTATTACAGGTACTGACTTTCCACAGAAAGTGCTTAGTCCGATAGTAGTTCCAGGCAGCAGAGTATTCGATCCGATGGCAGGCATAGGCTCTGTACTGGTGGCTGCTCAGAGGCTGGAGTGCATTGTAGGTGGCTATGAGATTGTCCCAGAATGGGCAGAGCTAGCTAACGAGTGGTTGTACTTGGAGAAGGGTCTGTTGAATACAATGAGGAGTGATTTGAATAATGGCAAGCAAGCGACATCTGCGAAGACGAGCATGTGAAAATAAGCGGCAGTATGACAAGCCATCTGCTATTCAGACCGCCAAGCATATAAGGGCTACTAAAAGAGAATGGATGAACGCTTACCAATGTCCGTATGGGGATCATTGGCACTTAGGCCATCCTGTCCGAGGCGCTAAGGTAGCGATTAGACAGAGGATGGCAGAGATGGCAGCTAGGGATATAGCCGAGAGTGGCAGTAGAGAGGCGGGTACATGACTGTGATTCAGGACACCAGCAAGATAGTAGATATCAAGCTGAAGCACTGGTCTAATAGTCAGGATCAGAGTTTCAGGAAGTGCAGGCTGAAGTGGTATAGAAGCACAGTACTGGGCCTAATGCCGAAGAAGATATCAGACCCTCTGTACAGAGGACTGTCTGTTCATTATGCCCTTCAGCAGTTCCACTCGCTGGACGTCCTGAATAGGACCCTAGATGCTCTACTCGGGCACTTCACAGACTACTACAATTCTAGATTGATAGTCGCTGCAGCTACAGGAGATACGGATGAGCAAAGCAGTCTCACAGACTGGAGGGACAATATAGGCGTACCTACTATGAGTCAGATTTGGCGAACGTATAATAGGGATGCGGACATACCCAAGCTGTCCTTTACCGAATATGAGGACGAGGTGCCTATTCCCGGCTGCGATATACCCTACAAGTTTAGACTAGATGCGCTGGTTCTGAACGACACAAAGCCATTCATATTCGAGACCAAAACCATGAGCAGGGACAACAGGTACCTGTTCGACATGCATGACCTACAGGCCGCCAGGAACATATGGGCTATAAACCAAGCACTGAAACCACAGCAACCCATCAGGAAGGTAGTCTACAACTTCGTAGTGTTCCCGACCACATCCCGAGATGGTATACTGAGCAGGCAGGTTTACGAGCCGTCAGATGCCGAGATACTCTGGGCGGTACATGATCTACCCGAGGTAGTATCTGAAGCTACCCGGCCTAGTATGGTCATCTATCCTAACTTCACCAGCATGTGTAAAAGTACCTGTGAGTACTACCAGCTCTGCCTAGATGCTAAGCTGGGCATGGACATAGAACCACAGATATCCGAGAACTACTACATCAAATCGGAAACCACAGGATCGGAAATCACAGGAGAGGAGACAGACAGTTGAACAAGCATCCAGGTCAGTGTCCTATAGAAGATTGCTCCAGTACACCTATGGGAGGGAAAGGTCCACTGTGTGCCGAGCATAGTCAAATATGGAAGGTATTGGACTACTTGGTTCTAACAGGGCGGTTGGACAGCAGCGACTTTAACTGCAAGGTTCCTGACTGCTGTTGCGGCTCCTGCCAGAGCACTCATTCACCCGCTCTGACCCCTGTAGTACTGACAGAGCCGTCCTCCACTGAGGATGTGGCCAAGAAGACACCCAAGCGCCAATCCAAGAAATCTTGAATCGTATAATTCAATGGATAGACAGCCGAGGGCGCTCGGCAGTTACTTACTCTCCCTTTGGGAAATTTTATACGAACGTCATATAGGAGTTAAACATGCACCAAATAGGAGGTAGCCATGGCAAAGATACCGGAGCGTAGGATATATCTACCTAACAACATCAGTATCCTGCTGTATGGAGGATCAGACGCAGGCAAAACTGTCCTAGCTTCCATTTCCGATGATCTAGACCCGAAAGAGCTGAAGTTTGTGAACAATGCATTATTCATTGATGTAGAAGACGGCATGGTGTCACATTTGACTAGAGGGGCAGGTATCATAGTGGAACGCTTCCCCTCAGATCCCAATGAGGTAGTAGACTCTAAGGAAGATTTAGGTCTAGCTATAGACTACTTGAAGGACAACAAGGACAGATTTGAGTATGTTAGCCTAGACAGCCTAGACAGATACCAAGAGTATCTTGTGGATAATATGCTCTCTCCTACCAAACCGAGACCGCAAATACAGGACTGGGGGGATTTGCTTATTTCCCTACAGAGGCTTGGACGTATGGCTCCGACTTGGGGCGTCAATGTAGTCTTCACATGTCACGACACTCAAGACGTAGACGAGAATGACAACAGGGTGACTAAACGAATGCCCCTCATACAAGGCTCCTTTAGAGGTAAGGTACAATCATACTTTGATGTGGTGGCCTACTATGAGCGCATAGTACAGCCGGATCAGACAATTGTGAGGCGTCTACATACCCAAGGGTCTAAACAGTTTGTAGCTAGGAGTAGACTCGGTAGCTGCTTGCCTGAGTACATAGATAATCCCACCATACCAGGGATGCTAGCTGAGTATCGAAAGAGACGGCGTGTGGTCATAGAGGAGATGAAGAAGCATCCTGGCATAGTCATAACAGGCGAGAACAGCTAGGTATAAGCGTACGACAGTCGAACGAAAGGGGGTGGTTACAGCAACAGACCATTGACATTGGTTAGTCGGAAGTTTAGAATCAACACCAATAGACTAAATCTGGAAGCCAAAAGGAGGCTTACATAGTGGTTACAAGCAATCCATTCGATCAGGGAGTCGAGAACATCTCTCTAGAGGACGTCACCAACGAGCTAGAGGGAGAGGCTCCCCTAGAGTTCACTAACGTGGTCGGCGTAGAGGAAGGCGTCTACGATGCCGTCATCACCAACATCTCTCCTATCAGGAAGACGGTTCCAGCCAGCACTAAGCCTGGCAAGGAGCACCCTGGGTTCAAGCTAGACTTGGCCCGTATCGAAGTCGAGTTGCAAATTCCCCCGTACAAGGGATGGAAGCGCAACTATGACATTATGATCGGCAGGAAGGCTGATGGAACCTGGGTAGACGGCACATTCCGCACCTCTGTACGCAGAGTCATTGGGGAGAGTGCTTATCAATCCCAAATAAGGGTTCAGCCCAATGCCAAGAAGCAGTACGAAAAGGCATTCGAGCTACTAAAGGGGCAGAAGTGTCGCATCTCCTTCGTAAAGGGTGAGGGTAAGACAAGGGCTTATCCTGCAGGTAACCTACTCGCTGCAGCTTCTGACGTGCCACCGGCTAGGACAGGCACCAAACTGTAGGCCATAGTAAGTACTGGCAGCAGTGCGGAAGGACGTACAGCCCAGTCCTGTGAGGTGTCGGCTTGAGTGGGGTTGTGAAGCAGGAAATGCTAACCACTGACGAATAAATGCCGAGTCGGTATCAAGGCCGATCTGCTAGTACTTCCCCTGTCGCTTCGGTGACAGGGTCGAGACCGCCACAAGGCGGTCTCTGCTTCAGGGCTAAAGGACGTGACATTTATCATTGGCATAAGGAGTGAAAAAGGTAACAGAAACATGGATACATCATTACTGGTAGAGGGAGGCGTGGCTGGCGTAGTAGCATCACTGCTATTCAGCCTCGTCAAGTCCTATCGAAGTGACTGGGACGGCGAATCAAAATGGTTCTGGTCGTGGGCAATAGCCGCTGTCGCTGGAGTAGTAGCCACTGTCATAGACGGTAAGGTGGCAGTCACCGATTTCGGTGTTGTGCTGCCCATGGCACTGGCGTCGTCCCAAGTCTGGTACAAGAAAGTCAGTGGTCTCTTCCACCAAGACGCGGTTGTGGGTGTACTGAAGGCTAGTGTAGCCGAAGTAGCCCATAAAGCAGTCAACGGGAAGGCATGAGGGATGTTGTGGGATTCTAACCCACAGTCAGTAGGGTAAGCACCGACAGTCGTTTTGAAGGCGACTACAACAAGACGTCTCTGCCCATGCCTAATGTCGGTGCCTCCAGCCAGACTTGAACTGGCGACCTCTCACTTAGCAGGCGAGCGCCCTGTCCCACTGAGCTACGGGAGGCACCGACATTAGGCATGGGCAGAGCGGTTGAGTTTTCCAGACTAGACTACTCCTACAGGCTAAGGAACCGTGAATCTAAGGAGATGGGGAGAGGCTCTGGCGGTACGATTACTGTTGGGGCCTCTTCCCTTTTTGGGCATGAGAGTTAAAATAACTGTCAGCTGGAGGCCATCGAGGCCATCAAGGCCTGCCGACTTAGATGAGTATTACGAGTTCACCTTTTCAGACTCACCACCGGATGAAGAGGAGATTGCAACAGTATCAGTACTCAACCTGATTATAGTCAGAGTGAGTCGAGCGATGCTTCTAATGGAGGCTATAGATTGTAGTGTGTATAACTCTTTAGGATTTGTCGCCCATCCAAATGACTGCTTTTCATTCACCATGAGTGTATCAAACAAATTAGCACTAGTTTCAGTCTTTACTGACACATCTATAACCATCAAGTGGGGTCCAGAGATTTGGAACACCAAGTGGTATATCACCAGCGCCTCCGATATACTGTAACTGTGATTACCTTATTACCAGCAGCACTGCTAACGCTTAAAGCCGAGCTATCGCAATACCATACAAATACGTGGGTATGGATAGGTCGTCTGCCGTTGAAGCTCTTGGCAGATGAGGAGATGATAATCAGATTGGCTATAGATGGGTTACAGGGCTTTATAAGCCTAGGAGATGCATCGGCGCTGATATACTACTCTACCAACGGTTGTGTTAATCTACATGGGCCAGCACTATACGCTTATTACACCAATCCTGAGCGGCTAGAGGTTTACGTAGGTGATATTATAGACAATAATGGTGATATAGTACCCCTCTAACGGCAGGGGATAAGGAAATGTAACATGCAACGACTCACAATGGCCTCGCCACTTATAGTGGGCCTGCTATTTGTGTTGGGTATGGCTGGTGTAGCAGTATTGTTGATTTCTACAGACCGAACGAAGACTGAAGTCAGAGATCTGCAACCCACACCTCAGTTCTCTAGGTCACCTTCAGAAGATAGGCCACCTACAGACATAGTAGGGCCTGGTACTACAGCTACCGAACAGTGCTTCGCTGGCATCATGCAACTACGCTCTCCATTCAAGGCACCGTATTTCTATGGCAAGAATGAGCCAGAACTAGGAGATATATGGTGGGCTGGATGGGTAGATATCTGTATAGACGGTACGGTTAGGTTTGGAGACTCGTATGGTTCTACCGAAGACTATGGTGGCGACCCAAGAGGGGATGATATCCCCAATGCTGGCACATCAAAACCGGCTAAGCCGTAGAGTAGTGGGTGTGACTGCAGCTAATGCCGGAGATAGAACTGAGACCACCCAAGATACACTTCAAGGCATGTTCTAGGTGTAAGACCGGAGACTTGCTAGATTACCATGATAGCCTAGAAGGGCATCTGGTAAAATGTCTACAATGTTCGCACGAACAGACGTATATTCAATGGATGGAGACTAGGCAGTCAGAGGCCTCCCATATAGATACATCGAGGGGAGGCTAGTCGGAGGCATGTAGAGTCGGGAGGCAACAGAGATTGAGTGTCCAGTCGATTGTTCAAAACATACCATATAGGCGTAAGAGCCAAGTGTTCACAGGCCCAGTCTTGCTGTCTGGCAGTCACCAACACGGTATCTTCATAAGCAGAGATGACGCATACTACTACAGTGGGATACTCAGGGTACTAGCTGGTGCATGCAAGGACAGTATTAGTCCTGTAGACGTCTCACAGTTGTTGAAGCTAGCTGACCTATTAGCCAGTGGAGGTACGCTATAGCCATGTTGTGGTTTCCTAGAAGCCAAGGCGCTGACCATATAATGAACCTGTATGAGTACTTGGGTACAGGCAGGGTGCTGTTTCTGTATGGCGTTATGGGGTCTACAGACCCGATATTGCCAAGGATCGACCCATTCTCTCCCCACTTCCTTGCTGACGCCATACTAGCACTGAATAAGCAATCTCTTACCAGTCCCATCTGGCTATTCATAGACTCGCCTGGTGGCTTCGTAGACGACGGCTTGATACTGTACGATGCAATAAAGACCAGCATGGCTCCAGTTCATACCGTGGGTAAGTCATGCTACAGCATGGCTGCAGTTATTCTATCTGCTGGCGCGGGAGGGTACAGATATCTATATCCGCATTCTAGGGTTATGATTCATCAGGTGGCCAGTCGCGGCGTGCCTGGTAGTGAATCAGACCAGCGTATACATGTGAAACAGATGAGTAAGCTAAAGAGTACGATTGCAGACTTGATGATTGAAAATGGTGTCAGTAAGCCTAAGGCTACAGTTATCAAAGACATGGATAGGGAATACTGGATGAGTGCGGAAGAGACCATAAGCTATGGGATGGCGGATAGAATCATAAATGGCCGAGACTTATACAGCCCGTCTCTGTTGCCTTCCCCAGTAGCTTTGCTGCAGCCTTAACTAGGTCAGTTGTCGAATGCCTAAACTCTCTCTAGAGGAGAAACTAGCTAGGCCGCAGATAGAGATTCCTGGTGAGTCTGTATGTACACGATGTGAGCTGTCTAAGCGACGCAACAAGGTCGTACTATCCGAAGGCGGACGCAACGCTGATGTCCTAGTGTTAGGAGAGGCTCCTGGTTCCCAAGAAAACTTGTACGGTAGGCCATTTTTCGGCAGTGCTGGGGACAATCTAGACCTGCTACTACAGGTTGCCAAGATAGACCGCAGTAGAGTGCTGATAGCTAATATGATAGCGTGTGCTCCTCTGCGGTACAGAGAGAGACTGAAGACTACTGAGTTGGGCCAGCCAAAGAAAGCTGAAATGGATTCCTGTGCATACTGGCTAGACCAGAAGATACTGGCCGGTAATATCACTACAGTTATACCAGTGGGCAACTACGCGCTCAAGAAGTTTCTGCCACATACATCCATATCCAAGGTACATGGTAAAGCCTTCGAGGTAGACTTCAAGGCCCAAGATAAGTACCCAGTACGTGTACATGTTAGGAAAGAGAAGGCAGTCAGGGTAGACAATCCCGACTATGACCCTACCAGCACTGCACATAAGAAGTATCTAACAGTTACGGTTGACGCTACAGCCGTTAAGACCAAACGTAAACGGGTAGTCAATCCTGACTACAATCCTGCATCTACTGCCCACAAGCAAAAAGTTACCGTCTACGAAGAAGTAGAAGTAGACGCCGTGGAGTGGCATGAGCTGCCACTGGACTGTCCTAAATCTAAGAGGCTACTGATAGTGCCACAGTTCCATCCGGCGTTGCCATTACACAAGCCTGCGTTCAAGTCGGTACTAGTTGAAGACTATAGTCATATCAGTGAGGCATTCTCCAGACTGCCACAGCGACCAGACACAGCTAACTATAAGCTGGTGGCTAGTTGGGAGGACATTAAGCAAATTGAGGAGTCAGTAGTACGAGCCGGTAAGTGTGCTATAGACTTCGAGACCTCAGGCTCAGACTCGCTCCTCCATGAGATCATAGGAGTATCCATCAGTACTGGCGTGGGTGTAGCATGGTACATCCCTACGTTTGATCAGTATTTCAATGTCGTAGCTGTCATCAGATGGCTCAATCGATTTATAGACTCCAATGACATCTCTACCGTCTTCCACAGGGGTGCCTTTGAGATGTCTTTTATCTGGCGTACTATCAGAGAACGCACAACACCTGCCAACTACTACGATACAGCCATTGAGTATTTTCTATTAGAGGCAGAATCCAATCATCTAAAGGACTTAGCCCTACGAGAGCTAAATGTCCAGATGACTCCGATCAGTACATTTATAGGCACTGGGAAGACGACAACTAGAACCATGTTGGATGCCAGTAGAGAGAACTTACTGGCTGTAGCTAACTACTCATGCTCTGATTCCGATATGACGTTACGTCTGCACAATCTGGCTGTGCCTAGGTTAAAGGAATGTGACCTCTGGAATCACTACACCACCGTCGAGCTACCACTCATACCTATCCTAGCCCGCATGCAATTGGCTGGAGCCTCCGTGAACCAGCAAACCATAGCCGATTTGGACGTGCTGTATAGGCAAAAGCACGACGAAATTGGTGCTGGCCTATGGAAGGCTGTAGTTGAGGCTAAACCCCCCGTAGAAGGCCAGCTAGAGGCCTTACAGGGCATAAATCTAGACTCTCCCGAGCAGGTATCATGGTTGCTGTTCGACTATCTGAAGCTGCCACCACCTAGAGTACGTGGTAAGATACCAGTAGTAGATAAGGGATTCATATCCACTAACAGCAAGGATGTGCTGGATGAGATGGAGCCACATCCGGTAGTAGAGGCCGTGCAGCGGTATAGAGAGTACTCGAAGCTACTAGGGTATACCAAGGCACTGTCTCAGCCACATCCTACGACAGGTAAGATTCATACACACTTCAATCAAGATATAGTCAAGTCATACAGACTCTCTAGCAGCAAACCAGTTAATCTCCAACAGGTACCCTCCAAGACAGAGGACGGTAGGCTGCTAAGAGGGGCATTCGTGCCATCGCCTGGCAATGTTATCCTTAAGGCAGACGTCAACCAGGCGGAGTTACGGGTGGAGGCCAGTCTGAGCCGAGATCGGCGGAAGCTGGAAATCTACAGCCGTGTCAACTCAGACGGTTCTATAGGCGGGGATATACACGGAGAGGCCAATCAGCTCATCTTTGGCTCCAAGCCTGACTTCGAGAAAAACAAGGAGATGTATCGAAAGCGTACGAAAGCTGGCAATTTCGGAACCCTATACAGGGGCGGGGTTCATACGATTGCTCATGCCATGGGTGTAATACTGAATGGGGCGGCTGACTTCATGGCTCAACAGAAACGGACGTTTCCCGGCTCAGAGCGGTACTTTCATGAGGCTGTCAAGAAGCTGCACGCTCTAGGTTACTCTACTTCACCGCTAGGTGGTAGGCGTACACTGCCTAACCTCAAGTCTGTACGGCCCAAGTTTGTGAGGGAGGCAGAGAGGGAAGGATACAATAATGAAATTCAGATGGCGGTTAGCATCCTTTTGAAACGTGCTATGATACGGATTCAGTCGGGAATGGACAAACTAGGGCTGAAGGCACAGATGATAATACAGGTACATGACGAATTGATATTCGATGTTGCACCGCCTGACGTAGAACAGCTGAAGGGGCTGATAAATAGTGCATTCGACGTGCCAGAGCTTATAGTACCTATGAAGGTAGACATAGGAGTAGGCCCCAACTGGTTGGCGTGCAAATAGATTGGCGTGTAAGTAGTAAATAGGGGGAGGGGGACTATAGGGGGTGGGGGATACTGTAGTACGATATACAATAGTCACAATCTGGCTTGGAGACGCATATGGAGTTACAGGAGATAACTGTAGAAGGTAGGCACAGTCAGGACATGCCATGGGCTGAAACCATTGTCATGCCACTAGGAGACTTACAGTATGGGTCAGAAGGCTCTGACTTAGACCTGTTCAAGAAGTACATAGATTGGGGGGTAGCCCATGATGCCTACTACATACTCATGGGTGATCTGGTAGATGTGTTGTCCCCATCCGGTCGTACGAAGGTGAAGTCTGCTAACTTCTATGACTCTGTAGAGGCTGCAATCAGTGAGATAGTCACACAGCATGAGGATAAAGTAATCGGCCTACTCAAACCGACTAGAGGTAGGGTCTTGGGCGTACTACGTGGCCACCACTATACATCCCATCTAGATAGCACCGAGAGCGACACTCGTATAGCCCAAGCTCTAGAAGCGCCTTTCCTTGGAGACTGTGGGATGATACGACTTAAGTTCCAGCATGATACCAGCAAGGCGTCCCCCTCGATAGTCATATGGTGTCATCACGGCCATGGTAGTGGTCAATTGGCGTCCTCTCCACTTAATAAGCTGGAGAAGCTCACAGCCTACTTCGAGGCAGACATCTATATGATAGCTCACTTCTCTAGACAAGGCATATTACCCATACAGAGACTGTATATGAGTGGGCGTAGACCACTCAAGCTACGACATAGAACCAAACTGCTAGTAGCTACAGGGGCTTACGTAAGAGGCTATACGCAAGGCTCCAAGAAGGGCAATCTCCCCTCGGGGAGTTACATAGAGAAGGGCTTAATGTCTCCTACGGCTATCGGCAGTCCATTTATTACGCTCACACCCCAGCACAGCAATGACGAAGATAGGGTGCTAGTAGGCGGTAGTATACTGGAGCTATGAACGACACAGACACGGCTGCCGATGAGATACTGATGGCCCTACTGGCAGCACCTACGGTGGCCAGATACATGAGGCTTACAGACACAGAGGCACAGAGGCTAATGGAAGAGTACAGGATGTGGTACTACGGCAAGAGAGCTGATGCCCTGCTAGCGGTGCCCAAGACGAATATGGAGGGACGACAGTGATACGAGGAGTAGCACTAATCCTTCTGCTCTGTGCGGGAGGCTTCTTTCTGGGCTGGGGTCTAGCTGTGCTTCTCTCCAGTCTGTCAACTGAGCCTTCCTCCAACCAACAGCACGAGATACTAGTTGCGAGTATAGAGAGCTTTCAGGCTGACACAGAGAGCCTACAGCCGGATATAGAGAGCCTTCACGCAGATATAGAGAGCCTTCACGCAGATTTAGCTTCTATACAAGACGGCGTGCAGGCACTCTTGGATAGGATGACCGTCGAGGATACAAAGTCTGAGATAGACAGCCTAGGTACATGTACAGAGGGCTCATTTGTAGTCTCTCAAACCAGCGAGACAGAGGTACTGTGGACTCCGGTAAAAGTCTGCGGACAGGATATAAGTATCCTACAAGCTGGAGAGCCCAGAGTGGAGATAATCCCACGAACTAGAGAGAAATAGCCTACAACACTGGCTCTCGCTGACGCTTTTGACCTTTACCTGGCCCATTGATAGCCTTGGGGAAGGGGGCAGGCTCCCTATGATACCCGAAGAACCTAAGGTTGACCTGGATACCATCGTGTCCCTCTGCAAGCGCAGGGGGTTCATCTTTCCAAGCAGCGAGATCTACGGCGGCCTGGCCAGCACGTGGGACTACGGCCCGCTGGGCGTGGAGCTGAAGCGCAACGTCAAAGAGGCGTGGTGGCGGCGGTTCGTGTGGGAGCGGGACGACATGGTGGGCCTGGACGCCGCCATCCTCATGCACCCCGACGTGTGGCGGGCCAGCGGCCACGTGGAGGCCTTCCACGACCCCCTGGTCGAGTGCAAGAGCTGCCACCAGCGTTTCAGGACAGATCAGCTGTCATACTATAAACACACAGGAGAGGGCCTTGATTGCAGTACTGTCCCGTGCCCTGCCCGCGGAGTGATCGGTGGTTTGACCGAGCCTCGCCAGTTCAACCTCATGCTCAAGACGCATGTCGGCCCCGTCGAGGACTCTGCTTCCGTCGTCTATCTCCGCCCGGAGACGGCCCAGGGCATCTTCGTCAACTTCGAGAACGTCCAGACCACCACGCGGCGCAAGCTCCCCTTCGGCATCGCCCAAATCGGCAAGGCCTTCCGTAACGAGGTCACCACCGGCAACTTCATCTTCCGCACCCGCGAGTTCGAGATGATGGAGATTGAGTACTTCGTCCGGCCAGGCGAGGACGAGGAGTGGCACCAGCGCTGGATCGAAGACTGCCTGCGCTGGTACACCGACCTGGGCATCCGCAAGGAGAACCTGCGGGTCCGCCAGCACGAGCCGAAGGAGCTGGCCCACTATGCCAAGGCGACCTACGACATCGAGTACCAGTTTCCCTGGGGCTGGGGCGAGGTGGCGGGCATCGCCAACCGCACCGACTTCGATCTGAAGGCCCACGCCAGGCAGAGCGGCAAGGAGCTGGCCTACTTCGACGAGGAGAAGAAGGAACACTTGGTCCCGTACGTCATCGAACCGTCGGCGGGCGTGGACCGCGCGGTGATGGCCTTCCTGCTGGACGCCTACGCCGAAGAGGAGGCTCCGACAGCTGACGGCAAGACGGAGAAGCGGGTGGTGCTGCGGCTGCACCCGGCGCTGGCACCTATCAAGGTCGCGGTGCTGCCCCTGAGCCGCAACGAGCGGCTGTCGCCACTGGCGCGAGAGGTGTTCGCCAAGGTGCAGTCATCAGGCATAGTGGACGGCTTGATGCAGTATGATGACGCACAGGGCATCGGGCGGCGGTACCGGAGACAAGACGAGGTGGGCACACCGCTGTGCGTGACCGTGGACTTCGAGTCACTAGACGACAGGGCCGTCACCATCCGCGAGCGCGACTCCATGAAGCAGGACCGCGTGCCCATCGAGCGGCTGCCCGAGGAGCTGGCCGGAAGGAAAAACTGTGTCAAGTACACAATCACACAATCGTCTGTACTATAGCGATAACGTCTCAGTTCTAGAGGCGCTGCTGGAAGAGCCTTCAGTCATGGGCCAAGTCAGGCTCGTATACATCGATCCACCCTTTGGAACAGGCCAAATCCTCACCACCTCCCATGGAAGAAACGCCACTGTCAGCCGCGCCAATAATGGCCATATCGCCTACAGTGACCAACTCATCGGACAGCTTTACTTGAACTTCCTGCGCCCTCGCTTGGAGCTACTACGAGAGCTACTGGCTGATGATGGTTCCATCTACGTTCACAGTAATGTACAGATGGAGCATCATATTAGACTGCTTATGGACGAAGTGTTCGGGGCACAGAACTGTCGAGGTGTTATCACAAGAATTAAGTGTCATGCCAAGAACTTCGAGCGACGAGGCTACGGCAATGTCAAGGATGCCGTTCTCTTCTATTCCAAGAGCAAACGGTTCGTCTGGAACCAAGCTCGCGTTTCTTTCACTGAGGATGACATAAGACGGCTATTTCCAAAGAGGGATGCCACAGGTCGAAGGTACACCACAACACCACTGCACGGCCCAGGCGAGACGAAGAACGGCCCCACAGGCCGAGAATGGAAGGGGCTAAGGCCACCAAAGGGCCGTCACTGGCGCTCCACACCAGACATACTTGACAACTTGGATCGAAGTGGCTTGATAGAGTGGTCGAGCACCGGCAATCCACGCAAGAAGTCCTACGCTGATGAAGCCGAGAAGATAGGCAAACTTCTACAGGATATATGGAAGTTCAAAGACCCGAAATATCCCCAATATCCTACAGAGAAGAACCTGAACATGCTCAAGGTCATAGTCGGAGCATCGAGCAACCTAGGCGACTTGGTGCTGGATGCCTTCTGTGGCTCAGGAACGACGCTGGTTGCAGCGCAGCAGCTTGGAAGACGATGGATAGGGATAGACGACTCAGAGGTAGCGATAGGTGTAGCTAAAGAACGGCTAGCTGACCTCGAAGGCCGTGAAGCCTCTGCTGCTCCCACCTTTAGCCTTATTACATAGCCAACAGGCCGCTACAAGGTTGTGTGGTTTCGTAGGCCCGCCTTTGTGATACGGCACCACATGGTCTATATTCGCGGTTTCTACAGTTATTGGACGGCTGCAGTATCGGCAACAAAAGCCATCCCTGGCCAGTATTTCAAGCCTCATCTGTGGCGGGGCATAGCGAACTGGGTCTAGCACAATAGGTTTAGCTGTTAGGCCGAAGGCGTTTTTTCTACGTCTCTTGGCTCGCCTTGTCGCCATAGCTATCGAAGGTACTCACATTCCAAGACTGCATCGGCTACGGCAGTATTATCACGTATGGCCCTGAAGCTAGCTATGTTGGTGGCACCATTGATTACAAATGCAGAGCCTGCATACCAAGGTCCAGAACCACCAGTAGATGTTGGAAAGGTTGTACCCCCATCTATGGTGAAATTGAAGGGGCCTCCACTTCTAACATGTACTATAGCCTGCCTAGCTGGATCAACACCACCAGCAGGCTGTACAGTAGCCGAGGTAAAGGTTACAACAGTAGTCGAGACTGTGAGTGTCTCTCTGGCAAATGCTAAGAAGGCCATATATATCTCCTATCTTAAGTAGGTTATTTCCAAAGTAGCATCATCAGCTGCTAGGGAGGTTCGGATAGCACGAAAGGCTGCTATGTCAGTGTAGCCAGTTATCATGAATGAGCTGCCTGCATACCATGGCCCATTGCCTACTGTAGACGTAGGTGTGGTACCGTCTAAGGTCCAGTTTATCGGGCCTCCAGATCTGATTACAATCCAAGCCTGTCTAGCTGGCTGTCCAGGACGGGCCACACTGTTGGGGTTATATGAGGAGGCTGTCAATGCTGTAGAGGATGTAGAAACCGTGAGCCTCTCGAACGCATAGGCGTTGTAGTTCTCCACGGCACCCCCAGCCCTCATAGCTAGGAACCAGTAGACAGCAGCCGTAGTAGCGATTTCCTTAGTAACTGTAGTAGGCAGGTCAACCCTTGCCCATAGATTGCCTGCTGGAACAAAGACGCGGATGCGGTCAAGCAGTTCTCTGACTACTACAGTATTGTCTGGAGTAGACAGAATGGTAATGCGGGTCAGGTTGGCACCGACTATATCTGGGGAGCCTGACTTGGTAGCAGCACTAAAGCGCAGATTTAACCAGTTCGGGCCGGTACTGATGATACGATCTGTACCTGTAGTAGCGAGCGCCCATTCATAATAGTTGGAACCGCCTGTGTAACAGCGCACTAGGACACTAGCGCCGTCTATCATAGTAGGAGTCACACCAGACGCAAGCGGGCTGGTATCCGTATTAACCCAGTACCACATCTGTAAATACGTATTAGCTTCTGTAACAGCATTCGTGACATCCAGATTGAATGTTGTCTTCTGGAAGGCGGTTAGCTGAGAGCCTGTACCCGTGACAGTATTCCGTACCGAGGCTGTACCCTCCCTGTATGTTACAGTGTCTTGAGTGAGGGCACCGCTCGTAGTCCAATCACCTACAGCATCCATTGCATCTACAGCAACTACACTGTGCCCAGCCGAGAACAGACCTAGCTCATTTATCTCACCATTGCCATCACCGCTCTGGAATACCGCAACAAATCTGGCTACATCAGAGGCTTGTAATGCAGATGAGGTAACGGCCAGTCTGTCTATTTCAGACTTGAGCAGCGTGAACGCAGAGCCACTCTCTGTGTTAAGTTTGGCGGTATTGCCTACTGCTATGAAGCCTGGATATGTAACAGCGGTGCCTATCAGAGCATTAGCGTACTGCTCCCTATGTACATCAGTGATGGTGTTATGGAAGCGGTAGTACTGCCCTGTTGTCTGATTCACTATCACCACATTAGAGTCGATGGTAGGGCCTACATTATGAGACTGTAGCGCCTTTTTGTCTACCCTAACTATGGCAGCAGCAGGCCTCAGCGGCCCTCCAGCGCCATTCTTTCTACGGGCAAGTATGTTGAGTACTCTGAACATGCTAACTAGCCAATCTTGAATTATACGATTCAACCTTCTTATGAGTGACTGTGGTTACCGGCAGCAGCCTGCCGCGCCCCTGTACCCAGGGTCCTGAGGCTACCTGTACCTACTACATCATCGGTACTAATGAGTGTGTCGTATACGCCACCAGGAAACGTATCCAGGTTGCGCTGCAGAGCATTGGTTGTAGTATTCCAGTAAGCCATACCTAGATAGACAGTGGCTGGACGATCAGCAGTAGTGCCGGTCTGCAACAGTATGGCATTCAGATTGCCAACCCCATTCGCTGCACCCTGTACTGGAGTAGAATGGTCTGTGAAAAAGCCTACAACTGGCATTTACTGTGCTCCTTCGTCTCTATGGCACGGTGGGGATATTCATATTCAGGTACGTAACAATACGGACATAGCCAGTACCACCAACACCACCATTACCACCAGTATTGCCACACCCGCCACCGCCTCCGCCACCACCAGCAGGCCTACTTATGCTACCGTTAGTGCCATTTGAGCCAACAGTACCATTCGAGCCAGTATTAGCTCCCGCACCACCACCACCACCAGCCTGACCCCCAAAAGCGACGGCTCCTCCAGCACCCCCAGCCTGACCTACACCAGCAGCCCTACCACCACCTCCCCCACCTCCTCCTCCACCTGGAGTATTGGAGGTGCCATTTGAACCGGGCAGTTGAACACCACCAGCGCCACCCCTAGAGCCATACTCCATCCAGGGCGGAGAGATTTGGGGTGTCCCACCTGACATTCCTCCAAGTACACTAACCACATTACTAACTGAAGTAGTACTACCACGAGAACCTGATGCACCACCAGCACCTATAGTGACTGTCTCAATAGCTCCAAGTAAGGTGGCATCAACCATAAAACAGACGTAATCGCCTCCATAACCACCCTCACCTCCATTACCCCCACCAGCTCCAGTAGACTGTCCTACTTGGCCTCCTCCACCTGCCCCACCAACCTGTACCAATACACGGGTGGCACTGGCAGGCTTAGTCCAGGTACCGTTTGCACTGAACTCCTTAACATCGGTATGGGTGTGCGAGCCAACAGCGCCTTGAAAGTCACCAGTGCCTAGTGTTCTGAGCGAGCCTGTACCGGCAGCATCGTCTGTATCTATCAGCGTAACCCAGGACGTACCGTTGTCTCTCTCCATGCGTACGGTAGCAGCCGTGGTGTTCACATACCAACGTCCAGTAACACCAGCAGCCCCTACGTCTGTAGCAGCACCGGCTGTACCAGTCTGTAGCAGACTGGAGTTTAGCTTGGTAGCCGTGACTATCTGACCGGAGGCCCAATGACCAACTACAGGCATTTATTTCACCCCGCTGTGACTATGTTGCATATGGTCATGATCTCTTCCTATAGTGGATATTCGCCCACTCTAGCATACCCATCTCCAGCGAGAAAGGTATCAGTAGGCACATTGGTTAGAAGGGCAATATCCTCTATACCGGCTATGTCTACAGGAGTGCTAATCTGACGCTGTGCGTCTCTGTCACCAAATGGCTCTACACGCTCAGAGCGCCTGGATACATCTTTCAGCCAGCTAACCAGCTTGTCTAAATCGCTCATTTTGTTGTCTCCTATCTACTATTATAGCCGTATAGGCGTACGTTAGTCGTACTGCAGTACGTCAATATACGCCTAGATATCCTTCTGCCTATTCGAGAAGCCTATTTTATAATGGAGATTGTGTGGGCCAAGCGGTTTGATATGCACAGACTTAACCCAGCACTTCAATGGTGTCTTATAGCTTTCAAAGGATGAGGTACCAGTTGAGCCCTCCGCTATCAATGGACCGAGCCCAAAATCTTCCACCTCACCAGTCGGCCTGCCTCTCTTTACCCAGTCTTGATAATCGAAGATATTGAACGCTTCAGACAAGATATGAAACGTCTGCCCTGCCTTCCAAGGCCGGAGACTACTACTAATCGTTATAGCACCAGTTGTGGTGTCTACTGTAGTTATCCAATAATTGGCTGTGGTTTCAAACTCCCCATCTACCATAGGCCAAGCATGGTTAGCCAGTACAATACCACTGTAGCCTAACAGTGACTGTATGGGATCAATGCCACCAAACTCCAAGTCCTTGAAGTCTATCAGTCTCTCATAGACTCCATCAGATGTACGACCGCCGAGGCTCTCCCTCCTACTGAACTCCTCGATGCTGAGTGGATCTCTGCTCTGCTCAGCGAAGAAATTCTTGAGCATGGGCCTATAAGAGATACGTACTTCATCAGTAGAGATAGTAGCAAATGACCAGCGCACAGTACGAGTGGCGAAGTTGACATACACAAAGTTGGTGTTCATGTCATCAGCGCCGGGAGTGCTGGCCGAGAGATCCCATTGTGGAGTCTTGGATGTCCAAGCACCGCCGCCGGTCGGCCTAGTCTCAAATGTAAAGTCGGTTAAGTCATACGGCGGATAGTCTAATGTAGTACGTTTCTGTCTGAACATATCATCGGTTACAACTAAGTCGGCTGTAGTAGTAGAGAAGCCGTTCTGTGTCGCATTGGCGGGCTTGTACACCAAATTAGGACTCCTAAAGAAGAAGTCCTTGATAACCAGCGCGTTTTGTATACCCTCTGTAGAGATGGTAAACTTGAGGCCACCTACCTCTGTAGCACTATCGACATTGTATAGAGACATAGGTGCCGTATTGCCAGTTGAGAAGGCAGGCTTGAAGTATACTTTCCTGTCAAAGTCCACCCACCAATTTGCGTTGGCTGCATTAGCTATGTCTTGAAAGGCCTCTGACATAGGCACGAAATTGAAGGATTTAGGCAGGATAGTAGCCACATCCTCTACGTCGGCAGTAGTGAAGCCTGAGGAGAACTGACTCAGGATAGTCTTTATCATCGTACCAGCATTGGCATCTGTGAAGGTTCCAGACACCAGCCGCCTGTCCAACCATTTTACATAGTCCCTGCACTTGAGTGTAACGTACACCTCATTACGGCCAATGATTTGTGCATCGATTGCCTCTATAACACCACCGAATAGGGTAGTAGCTGTTGGACTCGGGTATACAGAGCTGTCTGGAGTGAACGTGATAGAGATTGCCTGATCCACCTCAGGCAGCCTTCTGGGTATATCATGAGGGAAGTAGAACACCCCAGAGACAGAGGCTGTATCCCCAGTAGGAGCAAAGATATCCTCAATTTCGAGCGTGTTCCAGTCCAGTCCGCCTATGGATACTGCACTACCCAGATCGGTTGTATAGGTCGTATCACCAGCTGTGATAACTAGCGTCATTGGCTACATCCTCGTAGTAATTACACCCTTATTGCCGTACAACATGGCACCACCAACTGCAACAGCCACTTCATCAATGAAATCCTTATTGCCTATGACATTGCCTGTCATGTTTACAGTCACGCTAGGATTGTATAGCAGGGCACCGCTGCCTACAAAGGCAGGCTCGCCATGTATACCGCCTGCCATAGTGAAGAGAGGTGGGAACAGTTTCGCATGGTCTTCCATGAGTTTGATTAAATCTGCCAGATTTATAGCATACCTGCGTATACCACCAGAAGCCCGACCGATGGACTGTGCGTAGGCATCCACCTTTGTGGAAAGCGGGCTAAGCAGGTTAGGCATAACAGCTAGGGTACTATTAGCACTGGCTATACTACCTATAAGGCCTATAATATCTGCGTCCAGCAATGCAAGCACATCCAGTTTTTGAATGTCGGATAGCTCAGCAAATGTAACATCGGAACTGTACCCTAACCTATCCATCGCATCTCTTAGTGATCCAAAGGCAGGCTCGACCTTCCCAGCCATAACAGCACTTAGATATAGGGAGTCCTCTATCTCATCTAGGCTCACTACAAGGTCGCCATTTTCATCAAACAGTCTTTTGTTTACAGCTCCCAGTTCTGTCCATCTATCAGTTGTAAATCCTAGCATGGTGGCCATCCGTCCCTGAGAGTCTAGACCTTCCCCTGCGATAAGAGAGAACAATTGGGCATCAGCTTGGAATAGGTCAAGTACGCCATTTTGCGACCTGACAGAGGCTGGTATTAGTGCGTCCAGCCCAGCTCGAAAGTCTTCCAAAGAGCCGACCGTAAACTCAGACGGCTTAAGTAAGTCTACAAAGGCCTTTGCTGTCTCTTCTATAGAGCGCCCTGAAGCAAATGCGATCTTAGTGATAGTAGCAAACTCTTCCGCGCCAGGTTTTAGACCAGAGCCGATCAGTATCCCCATAGCCTTTGTAGCATCGGCCATGTCCTTTTCGTTCTTGTCGAAATTGAAGTCTTCTGCGACTTCTGAAACTGATTTAAGTGCGTCTGCTGTAAAGGCGGATGAATAACCAACTAAGCGCAGAGACCCTGATAGAGAACGTACATCCTTAGCTATATTCCTCATCTTCATGAGCTGCTTGACACCAAGACCTCCTGCAGTAGTAAAGGCGGCAACAGCTAGTGCTATCTTAGGAAACGCGAACTGCAAGAAGATGAGAGAGAACAGCACGCCCTGTATATTGCCTTGTAGTGCAGAGAAGGACATCATGGCACCTTGAGCTGCAGACGACAGGCTCTGCATTCCCTCTGCCGTCTCTTTCGTCATGCGTCTGGCACCGAAGCCGTAGCCTTTGCGCTTAGACTTCTCAGATACGGCCAACGCATCGGCCTCGGTACGCAATGCGACTATTTCTTCTTTTAGAGCTGCTGTGGTGGCGCTGATGGCTGTACCGCTAGCCAATTGAGCCGCAAGGTATTTCTCCTGCTCGACGGTAGCGGCCTTCGCGCTCTGAGAGGTAGCCATACCAACTGCCGCCAATTGCTTATGGCGCTCAAGTGCTGTAAGGTCTACAGCTCCAGCTGATGCGCGTCCAGCTGCCTTTAAGGCTACAGCCTCCTCATGTAGAGCAGTAATCTGTGCCTTCAACGACTCTGTAGTCTGATCCAACTCCACCTTGCCCTGCTGTAGTAAGACTATCAGCTGTTGATAGCCCTTAGCTGCAGTAGTCGCAGATTGAGATGTGGCAGCACCTGCCGCTTTGAGGGCCTTATGGGCCTCTATGGATCTAGTGGCTTGAGTAAACGTCGGTGGAGCTTCAGTCTTGGCTCGTAGCCTCAATCTAAAACGAGTCAACACACCAGACTCTTGTCTTGTCTTAGCCTGTGAGACGGCCTGTCGGTTGAAGTCAGCAGCTATCTCTCCAGTCAGGGCCTGAATGGCTGCATCTGCTCTATCTCTCATCTGCTGTTCCGTCACAGCAGCGGCAGCCTCACGATTCTGCCAGAACTTGTGGATTAGGCCACGCTCTTTCATCTCCGTCTCATCAACTGCAATAGCTTCCTTAGACAATCGGCGTGCTGCTAGCTCTTCGGTGGGTATGACAGGCTCTTCCCCAGGAGGTAGCTTGCCGACGACGGCAGCTGTGAGTCGCGCCCCTTTAACCAATTGGCGCTTTTGTATGCGTGCTACCACATTGGCTGCTTCATGCAGTCTTATCTGTTCTGCAGTTAGACCAACACCTCTTTTTACCGGCCCTCTCAGCGCCCTTAACTGCTGAGCTAAGTCAGACAAAGACTCTGTAGTTTGATCTGTTTGCGCTAGGACATCCTCAACAGCTCCTGTGAGTGCGGGTGGTACAGTGCCACCTCCAACCACACCCATCTCCTGTTGTGTAGATATTTTCTTCTTGAAGGCCGCCACTCTAGCTTGGAATTGAGCTTCGCTCTCGCCCTCGCCAGCGATTGGCGGACCTCCAACCTGAGAAAGCTGATTGGCCTCTCGATTCAGAGCGGCGAGTTTCCGTGCAGCCTCTTCTGTGCCCTCAATCCTAATACGGGCAACTATGTCCCCGCCGTCTGTAGTCATGCTGAGTCTGTCACTTCACCCTAACTCTAACTATCAACTCGCGCAGTTTCTCACTAGACAGTTTGAGCTGTGGCGCTATCTTCTTATAGACACCTGGCCGGACAGCAGCATTCAGTCTAGGCTCCCTTGCTTTCAGGAGCCTCTGATAATCAAACACGCGAGTGAGTACAGGCCTGCGTATCATACCCTTATCGGTGAAACGCATTGCTAGACCCTTGGCAAATTGTACTGGATTGGCTTTACCTGCTTCTGCAGCCCATGGCGCTATCCTACTGTACACATATTTGCTGAACCTTAGCTTACCATCGGCACCCTTCCAAACCAATACAGGCTTCTTCGTCTGCTCTGTCTGCTCTCCAGAACGATAGGTTTGGATAGAGTCAATATAATCAACGAGGGCTCTGCCGGTCACTGGATCGGCTTTGCCTGCAACCTTGAATCCTACAGTCAGCGTCTTAGTGGATAATGCATAGCTGCTATGAACGGCCCTTATCAGCGTGTCAGACGTCTCATAGGCATAACGTACAGCGGCTCTTAGCTCTTGCTCTAATATCTTGCCTAGATTACGCATGGGCGTAGAGGTGGCTCGACGGGCTACAGTATCAAACGATCTGGCTGAAAACAGATGTGCGCCTAGAAGCCAACCTGCAGCTCTAGCCTCTATCTCCCAAGTGACGGGGATAGTGATCATCTGTAAAGGAGCTGCAGCTGGGCCTCTACGTGGGGGACGTATCCTGACGTATCTAATTACTCGTCTAGCCATGAGACTAAAATGCCTGCCTAGGTTGTGTCTTTATGGTACCTCTTTGGGTTTTATGGCCTATACTGCCACCCCTACCACTACTCCTCACACGCCTGTGCTGCTCCCTAGCTACCTCATTCTTGTAGACGATATACCGATTGATAGTCTCCCAACTGAACTCTTCATGTATCTCTCGTTCGGTGAAGCCCTCCTCTATCATGGATATCACCCAGTACCAGTTAGGAGGCTGAGGAGTGCCTTCTGTCCCACCGCTCCAAGCTAGAAACCTCCTTAGTTGCTCCCTTTCGCTTTTGGGACTACTTCGTCACCTCTAGCTACCTTAGCTATCTGCTCTCTAATGTACTTCTGTACCTCAGAAGGCAACTTGTTCAGAGGTGTTGGATCTTCAATAGTAGGTAGGGGCAGAGGCTCTCCTGTGAATGGATCAGTCAAGTTCCACCACTCTAGTATCATCAAGTCGGCACCACCTAGTACCACAGGTATTCGGAATCTGATATCTGTCTCCAAGTTAGACAGTGCGGTAGCAGCCTCGGTTTCAGTCATCTCTCCTGCAACCTGTGCAGCTTTGATAGCTTTCTCAGCAGCTGTGTACTCCTCAGTCACTCGCCCGACAAATGCCTGAACCAAGTCATTAGCACTTCTCAGTAGCTCACCCATCTCAATAGGTGTAAGCAGACTGATGTTCTTTAGCCGTATCTTGAAGTCAGGAAGACCCAAGCTGGCTAGTGTGAACTCTATACGCTTGCCTTCCTGCTCTCTGTACTTAGCCCATCCACCTTTTAGTTCCACAGTCAAACCTCCTACTAGTTTATGCAGACATGGCTCGCTATAGGCCCCAGAAGGGCTGCAGCGCCACGTTTTATACACCCTTGGCTCTTATCCTCAGCACAATAGTTCCATCGGCCTCTATTCGCCACTCGTAACGAGACTGCCTATTTAGCATTTTCCCACGCTCGTCTAGAGTCATATACCTAGTGGCATGTAATAGGCGAGCGGTAGATATGGCAGAGTCTGGGTACATGCCTCGTACACCAGACCTGTAGCCCTCTGAAACACGTTCCGGTCTGGGCATCAACCCTAACTGTATCCAGTTACGTACAGTACGCGAGCTGATTGGCACCTCTGCTTGTATGTCCTCCATTGTTACCATCTGTCCCCGCTGGAACTCCTCTGCCTAATGAAACCAAGAGTAAGGGGGGATAGGCTCCCCCTATTACTCAGCTAGATTATCTGACCGGCTAGTCAAGCATTCCGTCGCCACTATAAAGAGTAGCGTTCTTCTCATTGATAACTCTGAATACACCGATACGAGTGTCTGTAGTGTCATAGGTGGCCACGCCATTGAACTGTATCGTGGAAGTGGTTTCACCTCTATCTACAACGATTGGATCTGATGCGTAGGTGACCCTGTCTAGATACAGGTCAATCAGACCTCTATGCGAGTCTGCACCTGTAGTAAACTCGGTGCCGATTGTACCAATCACAACCGTACCATTGGTCACTGCTGTAGTAGGTAGAGGTGTATGGGTAGTGAGGATATCAGGGTCAGTAGCTATACGTACATGCCAAGTGTCCAAGTTGCTATCGAAGTAGGTCGCGCTGGGCTGATTGAACGTATATGAAGCAGCTTGAGCATTGGAAGAGTTACTACCGACATCGTTGGAGTATTTAGTTATATCAGACTCTACTTGGAACTCTGCAGTAGCCCTGAACGTAACTCTGGGTGTACTGGCCCGAATGATATTGGGCCTTCTAGCATTACCAGCACCATAGGCCAGCTCAATCTCGCGTGAGATTACCATCTCAAAGTCCAGTACTTTAGCAGTCGTATTACCATTGATGTCGGTTAATGCCATAGCGCCAATCAGCGGCCTAGGAGGCGTGGTCACATACGATGGGTGATAAGTTATGCTACGGGCAGTAGCAGGAAAGGTTCTACCTCGTCCTATAAACTCGGCCTCCCATTCCACAGGCCCCTCACCAGTAGTGAACCTGATGGTAAATGAGCTGACTATCATACCCAAGAACTGCTCTTCGGCTATATTGTCGTGCTGGGTTATGCTCAGAAAGTCAGGCTCGGCAGCTATAGTGAAGTCATGTATGGCCATACCAGTAGCAGCATTGGCACCAGTATTCAGGCCACTGATAGTAGAAGCTCCAAATACAGACTGTAGCAAGTACCCTGGCATGACAGGCGTCCAAGGGCCACGCAGAGTGCCCTCACCTCTACCTACCGTTGGTATAGAGTTGTAGTCCCGAGCTAGAACATTACGTGGTAGTTCGTCCCGCCACTCGTCTATAACATCACGCAGCCACTCCCCAGGCTCTACTAGAAGGCGGCGAGCGCCGGTGAAGTTAGGAGAGGCCTGTCCCCAGGTAGACTCTATGGATATACCGAGATCGGCATGTTCTCTTAGTGTATTTGGCATTGCTTAGTCCTTTTCGTCCGAACTAGAAGCTACAAGCGTTGTCCTAATTTTCTTGGTGGTTACGTAAGGGATATCCGCTACCATCTCTGGATATGCTGCTAGTACTATAACAGCATCTTCGTCAGACAGCTCAAACGAAGCGTCTCTCACCTTGCGTCTCTGGGCGCTACCATTGTTCCAAGTAATCACCACTGGACAGGTTTTCACATACAGCGTCTTCATATTCTCTCCATAAAAGAAGTAGGACAAGCAGCCACAGCCACCTGTCCTACGGTTACTCCTATTCGGACTAATACCTACTGTCTACTCTACATTATAGCATCTAGGCTAATTGTGCGATATCCGCTCCAGTAAGCTGAATCTGATTTCGGCTGTATAAAGCAGGTACTTATTCCACTTCTCAACTCTGAGAGAGGACAAGCCAGTAGATAAGAGATGGATACGGCCTGAGGTAGGTCTATAGTTGTTGTGCAGAGTGTCCATGATTGACTCCACTGACCGCCTTATGCTCACGTAATCGTCAGAGTTTATGTAGCTGCGGTACAGATTGAGAACATATGAGTGTGTACGCTCAGTGGTCTTCGTAGGAGCAGCCTCCCTACTATCGCTTACATCAGTCGCATACAGTTCTCCGAACCTGATTATACGCTTGGTGTCACCAACGAATACCTGCATTGTAGCTACCGATAAAAAGTCCTCCCAAGCCTCCTGTATCAGCCTACCGAGAAAGATGCTGCCGTACAGCTCCTGATCCACATTCAGGATGGCCAAGACGTCTTGATCTATATTGGAAATGTCGCCAGTGGTAGGCACTATCTGCTATCTCCCATTATCGCCCTTGGTGAGTGAGCCAATCGAAGCCCCACGATGATGTTACATCCACATCAAACAGCTCTAATACTGGTGCTTGCCCCTTATTGGGATCTATACCCATACGCCTATAGTAGTTCTTCAGCATCTCTTGAGCATAGGACTTGTACACGTCTGATGTAGTACGGAGGTCAGGGATACCACCAATACCGCTTTCCGTCCTATGCTTGATGAGTCTACCAGATGCCTCTAGCGCAGCTACAGCCGCTGCTAAGAAACAGACAGCCTCCCTGTCTGTATCAGGTATGGTATTAGTAGTACTTGTAAGTATGTGCTTACGGGTATACTTAATCCAAGCCGTATCGCTAGTGGTAAGGTCTCTGAATCTAAAGTGGAATCTCTCTCCAACATTGTCTTCCCAGATTGCGACCTCTTCGGGCTGTAGCAATGAAGGGTCTTGAGTAGCATTGGCACCAGCCGGGAACTCTACATAGACTATCCGACTGAAATTGCTATCCCAAGTGGACGGAAGTACGTATCTATTGGTACCGTCACCTGTAATGACATGGATGGACTGCAGTGGCCTATCCTTACTGTACCAGTCAACTGCAGTAGTCAGTGCGCTTATAACTAGGCTTATAGTGATATCGCCGGTTGGGTCTTGGAAGTCTAGATACGACTGTACCTTAGTTATGTAACTCTCTTGGATAAAAGTAGGCATCAGGCGCTCTAGTCTTTGATTACAAGCACAATAGCATATGTAACACTAGTGACGGTTCCGCCAAGCTGATGGCTGATGCGGATACGCCTGCCGATATTAGTGGACGTATAGGCGTTCCGTATGGCAGTGGTTGTGGCATTGGTCACATCTAGAGCACTGACAATGGTAGAATGCGTGAACCATTGACCCAAGTCCTCAGACCACGTTTGAAGCCTCACGGTTAAGGTAGGCGAGGCTCCAGATGCGGCTGTGACTTGAACTAGTGTGACTAGCTCTGCGAAGGCATTTACATCGAGTGCTGTGCTGAAAGCCTCAGTAGTGACAGTACTGGCAGCACTAGGAACGGCGGTGAACTCCCGTATTCCTCTAGCTGGCATTCTCTACCCATCTCCAGATTTAAGTTTGAACAGTATACCCACTACAGTGCCGCCTACAGAGACCGACAGTCCGATAATCCACAACAGGAGTTTCCCTATGAACCACAGCGTGTCTATCTTTCGCCTAATAGCAGCCAAGCCCTCACCAGTGCCATTGCCTTGCACTTCCTTTGCCAAGGTACCTAATTGCGTACACATTCGAGACTGACTCACTTGAATGTCAGATATGTCTGTACGCATGGTACTTATGTTAGCACTGACGGCTGTTATGTCAGCCTGCAAGCTATCGAACCTTTTATCTATCTGGTCAACGATCAAGTTTAGACTGTTGTCTGATAGAGGCATGAGAGCCAACCTCTCCTAATTACTTTCTTTCTCCAAGTCTCTCAGTTGCCTCTCTACAGTATAGGTACTGGCGCCGAACACCTTAGCACCCACCTTGTCATCCGCTACCTGTTTCAATAGCCAATCCCACTCAGTATCCTCTATATCTAGCACTCCTGTACCCTTGGCCAGAGAGTCATGTGCCTGAGTCCAGAGCCGACTACAGTGTATGGAGTCCTGTCTGGTGAAGATGTCACGAGGTATAGACTCTATTATTAGTGACACCAGTTTGGCTACGGTAGCCTCCTCCATTACTGGGATGCCTCTAGCTCGATCCTCCCATTCTATCTCGTCACTATCATCCTTCTTGGGTAGCTTGAGCGGCTTTCCCTTGAAGTGGTTGATAGTCGCATTCTTTACATGCTTCACTGATGTAACCTCCTACTGTACTAATGTAACCATTGTACATCACTTCTAGGTAAAGGCTACGTCAGAGTCAATGGTGTAGGGCTGGCGATAGCAGCAAGTGCGACCTGCTCCGCTCGGTTTTTCTCGTATTGCTGTACAAGATCCTTCAGGTAGTCCACAAGCAGTTGTTTTATGCCTGCTGCATTTGGAGTATAGTCTGTCGTCCCAAGTGCCACGATGATGCGACTTACTTGTACGTCGGTAGCGGTAAGAGTAATAGTCGGCACATTTACCCCCTTGTGTTGATTGGCGTCTCGGCTAGTTTCTGAGTCAAGATGCGGTTGGCCTCCACCAGGGCGTCCACGCGCTCCTTCAACGTAGAGAAAGCCGTCTCGCGTTCTGGATGCTGGTGGCCGAAGATGGCATGAACGCCTCTGTCAGGCACTGTCTGGTTGACATACATACTCACGGCATCGCCCAGCATCAAAGCTCGTCCGCAAACCACACAGTGAGATTCATCGAGCCACAGCTTGTCGTTTGCCTTATAAACCTGATCCTCATGTACCCAAGCGGTAGCTTTGTCACTCCAAGGAATGTGGGACTGAATTATGTAGCCTGAAACAGCTACCGAGAGCCACGAACCGTTGACCCGAACCTCAATGGTGTTAGCTCCAGGAGTGGTGTCCTGATTCACTCCGATTGCCCCGTTCAAATTGCCGCCAATGGCGTCTGTGAAGGCAACGCCTGCCTGAGCGAGATAGGGGATAACCATACTGCCAGATGTACCAACAGTGAGTGCAGAGTTACTCACCTGGATGCCGATTGGAGACGCACCACCGCTAAGGATTCTGAGTCCTGAGCCAATAGAGAAGCTATCGTCAGTGGTGAGAACGTTTGCAGCACTGCGATACAGATTTGTGTCCCTGCTCAGACCAAACGCGATACCATTGGCTGCGTCTGTCGTGTCTACAGCGGAGCTAACCCAAATAGCAGCTGTGTCTGCACCCTCGATGGTGAGGCCATAGTCAGTAGCTCCACCAGTCATATCCTCGATGTAGATACCATTCTGTGCTCCAGCAAGGCTTGCCGAGTTGGTGATTCTGATAGCAGAAGACACAGTAATGGAGACGTTGGTGCCATCCCTGACTGCTGCAATGGCCAATGTGCTGGCCTTATCCACCGTCATAGTGGCAGTGTCGCTGGCGAGCAGTGGGCTATCCACCACCACCCATCTAAATGCACTGGTCAATTGTGTCGCACCAGTGTAGTTGATTGTTTCACCGTTTACATAGAACTGGATAAGAGTGCTGGTTGCGCCTGATGGAATTGTGAATGTTCTGGCACCACCAAGTTGCAACACTACTATTGCGTCAGTGGTCAACCGCCCGTCCCAAAAGGCTAAGTATGAGTTAGCTGCTCCAACTGCCGTACCAGTACCGAGAACAAGAAAGTCATTACTTGAGTTGTCAATACCAAAGTGATAGCTACTACCACCGCCAGGTACTGCCCAGGTAAATTTCGGGTCTCCTGTTGAGGTAGTTCCGCCTACTTGAAGGGCCACAATCGCATGAGAAGCCGCAGCCGCATTGCTTGTGTTCTCAACTGTCAATGTGGTATTGTTGGTCGAGTTTGCACCTGTGAAGCTAACACTCTGCCCAGTCCAAGTCGTCGCACTAGCTGCTGCGCCGAACGTCATTGTAGTGGCCGCGCCGAAAGCATTAACCGTAGTGGCTGTGGCGTTGAATACTGCGATGGTGACCTGAGTAGTGGTTAAGGCCGTCGCAGCATTGGCTGCGATGGTACCGCTGGCTGTCACAGTCGTAAAGGTACCTGCCGCTGCAGATGTTCCACCGATAACAACGCCGTCTAGAGTACCACCATTGACATCAACGGTGGTAACTATGCCGAGATCCGCCACTGTGCGCCCAGCGTTCGTCCAGTTGGCCGCAAAAGACGTGATCGTGAGATTGACGAAAGTCGGATTAGCTGTGGTCTTGACCGACTGGTCGAACCAGTCCGCCAGCGTCGGGTTACCAGAAAGCGTGACGGTGCGATCCGCGTCGCCTATCGCCAGTGAGAGCGTGCGGTTGGCTGTAAAGACCGCCGCCGTAGCTAGAAACAGGTCGAACGCCGCGCCCGTACTGCGGATGCTGAGACTGGTGAGACTATCGGCTGTACCAGCGTTGATATCGGGCGTAGTCAGAGTTTTTGAAAGTAGAGTCTGCGTTGCCGCATTTAGCGTGAATGTGTCAGATGCTACATCAGGGATGGTGTGGCTGCGGACAGTGCCGTTAAGCAGCCTCATACGTACAACAGCTACATCGTCGGCTGAGTAGCTGAAACCGATATAAGAATCACGGTCTAGGTCTAGAGTGGCTGCCAATGGCTGAGTTAAGCCATTGAAGTGACCCAAGTCAACACCGATACTGCCTATACCTACTGCGAATACTGGTACGTCTACAGCGCCGCCAGTAGGGAGTTCTAGAAAGAAGGCATTGGCATTAGCGTCGGTCTCATCCCAGATCATCTTAGCTTCTTCAGTATCGCCCCAAGCCGTATACTCACCACCGCCAGCACCCCCACCCATGACACCACCTGGGTCTGTTTTGACTACTGGATCATTTAGGATGGACATTGATTACATCCCCTCTGTTAGTAGACACCAAAGACATAAAGTCGGAATGTGGCTTGGTTTGTACCGCCATTTGTATATACGATACGGCCACGAACGCCAATCACATCCACCTCAAAGCCTTGGGTGACGTCAGCAGCATTGACAGTAAACTGGGACTCCTTGTCGTAGTTAGGTGTAGTATTCGGAGACTGTGCAACAACCAAGCCATTGGCTGCAGAGGCTACATCTGCATAAGCAGAGACTCGCAATTGCTTGAATGGTGTGACATCGAATGCGGCACTTGTGTAGCTAGTACCACTGGTCAATGTGGCGACAGTGCTATTCAGTAGGGCCATGCCGCGCGGGCCGATTGCTACAGTAGAAAGACTCATCTAGACTCCTTCACTACGCCATGAAAGTGACATTAATTCGGGCATCTTGGGCAGCATCTGTAACTCTGATGGCTCGAAAGTTAGCCATGTCAGGCAGCGAAGATACTACGAACACCGAGTTAGGTTCATAGCGAGTTCCGCCACCAGCAGCGCCGGTTGGATTGGTACCGTCCTGCCTGATATTGATAGGTGCCTCTAGTACCTGAACATGGGCTGCACTAGGTGGTGAGGCTGCATCTCTAACCAGATTGGCGGCAGTAAAGCCTATGGCAGTAGTGGATACTGCTATACTCTCGAAATTGACTGTTCTCATCTACCTAGCCTCGCACCATAACCTCTACTATTTACATAGAGCACCATTTGGCCGAATGAATTCTTGGAGAAGCGACTGTAACTAGCTGCTACAGTCGCTTGTACTCCAGCTCTATTAGTTGCCTAGATACTCGACAACCCACGTATATGTATGGGCAGCAGCCTGACCAGTACCTATCTCTTCAGCCTCCAGTCTAAGCACCTGTCCAGCAGTCGCACTTAGGTCAACAAAAGAGAAGGCAGATGGTGTACCAGCAGCCAAGTTGGTGCCAGTGGCGAGGTCTAGATTGCCACGTTCGGTAGTACCAGCATCAAATCCGTCTACATTGAAGTTGTGCGTGTTGGTGTTATCGCCAGTCACCGCGTCAAGAGATATGACGTAGCATTCTATGACCGAACAGGCAAAGGGCGCACGCCAAGCAGCAACATAAGCGGTGGCTGCACTCGCTCCTACAGCAATTGGGCCTACCTGATCGATGTGAGACCCGATGACGTCGTGTAGTCTCGTTACCATTGTATTACTATCTCCTTAGTTCACAGTCTATTGTATAGGTGGTATGGAGCCCTACTAGCTAGACTCCATACCACTCCCTTACCTAACTACTATCAGGCTACGATTTCACCGTAGAACGAACGGTGGTCTAGCACGTCCTGATTCCGAATATCCCTGACCTTGATGGTAATCTTATCGGCAGAGAACACAGAGCCAACAGTCGGGTCATCCTGAATGAGAGTCATGGGCTCTTCATGACCCTGCAGCACTGCAAATACTACAGTAGGCCATCGAGCAGGATCGGCAACCAGATACCAGTTAGTAGCGTCTGTCCAATAGTGAACTATGATGGGCTCAGCCATGCCTTTAACCGGATTGGGCTGGTTGGGGTTACGACCGATTATTGCATCTGGAGTCAGGTCTGGTGCAACACCAAAACCGGCATCTACCTCTACATCAGAAGTGTAAAGCTGTGTAGAGAGCCTGCGAAGTTCGTTTGGTACTAGCATGTACCGTGGCTGGATGAATAGCAGTGACTCGGTTGAGTTAAGAGCGGACTGTTGGGCCATACCATTCGCAGCCACAATCAGCTCATCGGATGATAAGGCTACAGTACCTCTGTTGTTATGAGCAGCTACGAATAGCCGAACAGTGTCATAGTCGGTCAGTACGCCGTTACCAGAGTCGGCTGTAAACAGGTCAAACACTGCCCGATATCTACCGACCACTGCAGCATTGGACAGGTTACGAGGGATAGATCGCAGCGTATTCATGTCGTCGTCGGCGATGGCTTCAATGGTAAGATCTTCAACACCACCAAACTTGGTTACTGCAACAGTCACGTTCTCCTCACCAGGGGAGGTAACGGCTTGATAGGTACCACCCGCTGCTACTGCAGGCAGGGAGTTGTAGGTACCTCGGCGGCTTATGTTGTGCGTCTTGAAGTCGGTTACAATCAGATTATTGCTTATGATTTTCTTGTAGTCGCCGTGTAGCACGTCCAAGTCTCGATACTGATCCAAGAACACCTTGTGCATGGAGACACCGAGTAGGGTAGCGAACGTAGTGCTTGTAATAGACTCGGCTATATTGTAGTCTCCGAACATGGCCTCATTGATATTGGCCTGCATAAACGGGTCGTAACCTCCAGCACGAGACTCACGCAGGATGTCGATTGCCATTGGCAAGCCACCAGAGAAGAGACTGCGAATGGTTGGGCTCTGACCCTTAGCAGCCTTGTAGTGCCAAAAGGCTTCCTTAAGGCTGATGAAGGGCGTAACACCACCTACGGGCTTACCTGCTATCAAGCCTTGCGTAGCCTTCTGCAGCCCATCCCAAGAGTCCAGCTGGACGTTCTCACCCTTGTCGCCTTTTGCCGTAAACTCTCTCATGGGAATGGTGGGCTTAGGAGCCATGGATTCCACTAGCTCCTTATAGATACCCTGCTCTTCTGTGATAGCAGCATCTAAGTCTGCTTGAGTGGCCAGTTTTCCGACTTCTACTTGGTTTCGGAGACGAGCGGTTACCCCCTTCGGCAGACCCTTAGCAGAGCTTAGCTTTCTGTCGGCCTCCATAAGCATACGCTCTTTCTGTACTTGCGCCAACAGCATTCCTGCCCCAGCAACAGCCGTGTCAGGCTTCACAACTTCATCAATCACGTTCTTTTTCTCCTTCTCAGTTTTGTCAGTAGTAGCTACAGTAGCTGCAGCCTGTAGCGGCTTCGCCAAGAGCGATGGATGGCTTTCTGCTAAAGCCTTCTCCAGCTCCTCTGTGGAGACGTCACGTAATACGTCGTTAATGTCCATATCTTCATATCTCCTACCAGACTCTAGTACGTTCCTGATTGCGCCTCCAGCACCACCACGTGTAACTAAGTCTGTGGAGGCTAGATAGTTTATCTGCTCGATAACCTGGGTCTTCCTGCCCTCAACATGGGCTATTTTAGACTCGGCTGAGCCTCGTATAGACAGCTCGAATAGACTAGGGTTGCCGCGATTGAATGCCTCCATCATAGCCTTTGGTAGATGTGGGAAGGGAGAGCCTTCAGTCAATAGGTTCAGCTTACCAACTACCTGACGCTCAGAGACATCAAAACTGACGTCCGTATACCATCCCACTACCTTGAGTACACTACCCTCAGGCTTGAGATTGGCCTCCGTAGCATCCATATGATCTGCAAAGCAGTGTATCTTCTCGGCAGATGCCAGAGACTCGATGGACTTAAGGGCACTCTCGGTGTAGTACCTAGCACCAGATCTATTGAAGCCCTCCTTGATAAGCACAACGTCCCATACTTTGCCCTCTTTATCTCTAGGGCCAGTAAGGACGGACGCCTCGGTTATATTGACCAATCTCGACATATTTCCTCAAAACAAAAGGGGCACTCGGCCTATGCCAAGTACCCCTATGGTTGTACCTATTTGGGCGAACTACCCTAATCAGTTATGTGGCTTTATATACAATTACTCTAATATCATTATTGACTACTGTCTCACAAAAGTCAAGTATATGATGGGAGGAATATCGAGGATGCACTAGTCGGTTGTGATACAGATATACAATGACTACATGCTGCGGTGTTCCTAGATCCACACCTGTGACAACTACAATAGCATATATCGTATACGATTGGCAGCATGCCAGTACCTCTACATAATCTACAGACCGTCAGGGGGGGCGGAGCGTCACTATTGTGACATACAGGGCACTCGACAGTTATCATCTCTTAGCCAACTCCACATCTAGTTTCAAATCCCTACGTATGTATGCCATGTACGGCTTGCCGTCCATGACTCGTATAACTAGCTCACCATAGCCATGGCTGCACAGCTCAGACAATAGGCTTATGATGTAAGACTGTGTGTCAGTATTAGGACTTGGCATTTGTCTCTGCGGCTGTAGTAGCAGTAGTGTAATCAACAACGGGGATAGTAGTAGTAGTAGTGACTATAGTTATAGGGCTGGTTCTATTAGGATCGATAGGGCTAGAGTCGGGACTACGTACTATGACCTCACCGGCCTCAGCTTTTGGTACATGCCGGTCGAGTGGATCATCCCAGTTATCTACAGTAACCTTCCTAGCAGACAGCAGCTCGTCTAGTTTGTTATGGGCCTCTTCGATCTGACCATATCCATAGTGCAGATAGGCATGTATGATACGTAAGTCTCTGGCTTCGAGGTTGCCAGCAGCTGATGTTATGAGTGCCGCTAGAGCAGTTCCATGCCGCTCTGTAACCTTATCCCGTAGTACGGTTACAGCTTGGAGAGGGCTAGGTTTGCCTGTAGGTGCCGTAGACTGTGAGGCAGACTCCTTAGCATCTGCGTCTCCGTCCTCCACAGGCACCCAAACCTTCTCCACCTCTACCATATCCTCTGCAAATGTATAGTTACCATCTGCATCTACAGTCATAGCCATTTTGTAATAGTGGCCGTACTCGTTCTTATATATGATGTAACTATCGTAGATGTCTATAATATAGCAGTAGCGGTGCTCACTGTACTCGTCCGCATGGTTATGCATATGCTTATACCATGCAGCCGTTACCCTCTCCAGCCTATCTGGCATAGTGAGATCGTTCGCCTCCGAGAGATGGTTCTCCGCCATCTCTCCTATACCGAGAGCCTTGGCGTGTCTCATGAGATGGGCTCTGGCTCTAGACCTCTGATCTGATGCTATCTGAGTACCCGACTGTTCAACACGAGCCAGTGCATTACGTAGATGAGCCCTGTCTACAGACGCATTACTGTGACCAGCTGCGACTGTAGCCGTATGATGTGGTAACATCCTCAAGTCTCTAGGTACAGTTTTACCACTCTCGTCCTTCTTACCTCCAGTCTTAATGACGGCAAAGGCTAAGTCTGGTAGGGCGTTACGGGCAGCACTGGTCAACTTGGCCTCCTCTACAGCCTCTATCATATCCTTTGGTAGGTCTCTTATTCGATTGCTTGACATCACACGGTCTCCTTCGTCCACACATAATCCATTCTATATCTAGCATCATTCTGCATGCACATGTCGCACAGTACCTGCTCACCCACCCGTTGGTACTTTTGCCACACACCCGTCAGTCTATAGAACCCACATGTGCCATACCGAGACTCTAAACCAGTTACAGTAACACTGCATCTACTGCATACAACCTCTACCTCCCTGAAATCGTCGGCTGTTGGTGCTACCCTCATAGGTATATATGACTCCCTCAAGTGTCAGGATACTCTCTTGTTGGGAAAGTGGCGCTAGTAGGCTGCTGGGTGCCGTCATGGGCACTGCAGGCGTCTGCCTCAGGTTGTCATGCTGCTATGTACCTTTCTAGTGATAGTACGATGGCTACTAGGTCTGCCTCTCGCTTGTCTTCAGTCTTACGTTTGATAGCAGCACAGTAGGCCTTTGGGTTTTTGACGCCCTTAGCTGCCGCCGAGCGCACACATGCACCGAAGTCCTTGAAACCTGCGAATGGCACTCTGCTTATCTCCGTCTATCTAGAATGTAGTTTTGTAAACTGTAAACAGGAGTTTGGATTTTGTTTACCATTACATATACGATTATAGTATATAGTATACAGTAGTACTACTGACGTACTGGGGTATGGCAGTACTTCATCATCTACATCTGTCAATCGGTCATATGATAGGTCAGCAAGTGCAAGAAGTCTGCCTTTATCCGCTCTTTGTCTCCAGGTGCTGGCAGGCTCTTTAGCGCCAAGGATTCGTCTATCACAGACTCTATGGCAGTTACCAAACTGCCGACATGTCTGCTAGACTCCTTCACTGGCGGTACGGTGACAGTATCACCACTGTCATCATCCTCGGCTTTCTTAACCCTCATATCGATCCTATCGAAGTCCTCCCTCATCAAACCAGCCTGCTCAAAAGCCAATAGAAGCAGCCTACTAGCTGTAGCTTGGTCTAATAGACCAGTCTCAACTGCGTCTCTGAGTGCCTGTGATATCCTAGCTGCAGTGCCACCAGCCCTTTGGAAGTCCCTGAGCCCCAGCTTGGGGAATAGTAACTTGAAGTCTTCGTTAGCAACTGTAAAGGCCCCACTAGCTACAGCTATGTCTATCTGTAGCTTAACCATCTTGGATAGGCTACTACGTAAGAAAGCCTGTCTTGTACTGAAATGCCTAAGCACTGGGTCGCTGGCCGCTTCGGCTACACCTCTCCCACTGGACGGTAGACCAGTCCAGTGTGTGGGCCAGCCGAGCCCTGTTATCACGGTACTGAAGAAGCTATTGCTGACATCTACCAAATCACCGCCCGCTAAGTCTACAACCTTTGGCTCTATAGTAGCCCTATCATTATGCACCACATAGGTGCCAGGTCGAGGAGGCTGTCGTATCAGCCGTTCTCTGAATTTCAGTATCTCTTCCTCACTGGCGTCTTTATATAAGACATCGAAGAAGTACATGGTCATATGGCTGAGGCGCTCTGCCATGTTGAACTGATATTCGTTGTATATCTGCAGCCAATCTGCCAATGGAAACAAATCGGATAGCCCACGTGTGGAGTCGGCGACGTTGTTAATCCTGTATAGAAACGCATCGCCTACCAAGCGGCGTTTACCAGTCTTATCCCTCTGCCCCTTGACTACAGACAATTTCAGCTTAGGATTGTCGGTAGTATCATTGGTATCAGGAAGAGTGCCCCGCTTCAGCAGTATTAGCTCGGGGATAGACCTGTCTAATCTAGAGGGCACCACCCTAGCTATATCTCGTGGATTTATGTACTGCACACCTAGGAGTGGTATACCATTCAGAGTCTCCAACTCTCCCCACATATAAGCCTGCTCGCCATAAACTGCTAAGTCTCTCCCGAAGGACATGGCTCGATTGGGCCAATCATTCCAGTCGTTATACCAGAACTCGTCTATCAAGTCTTGTACAGCACTATCTGCAGCTACCGGCACAGGCCCCTCGCCTAGCGTAAAGGCATTCAGTAGTTCCACGAACCTGTGAGCAAACGGATTACTCTGATATAGATAAGTGGAGACAGCGAAGTGCTTATCTTGTGTAAGCGAGGGAATATCCGAGCTAATTCTAGCTGTGCCAGAGTTTCGGAACCTCCAGTCGTCTGAGTCGATACCACCTCTCGTCGAGGTTGTATCCAAGTACATGTAGGAGAGATTGGTAGACTCAGAGACTATAGACCTGCCTGTAATCTTGGGCATGTATATTACCGCCTGTAAACATCAAAGTAAAAGGGTATATCGATGCCATTGGTATGCTTCAGCACGACTCGCCCACCGAACTCCGAGTATACTTCCTCTAGTACCATTATAGGGGAAAAGTCCTTACCTTGCTCACGCTTAATTAGCTGACGTAGGTAATTGAAGTGGGCATATTCGTTTTTGATAGTACTAGGGATGGGAGTTCTGATATCCATAAACACCTCTACTTGATTAGGACCACCCACATGTACAAGATTGAACATGCCACCCAGCACACCAGGCTGTGTCGTCTCCAGAACGACAATCTCATCTCCCACCTTCAGCTTACCATGGCCTCTATTACGCTCTTTGAAAGGATACGCCCTGTTCTCCATTGGGGGGACTTCATAGCCGATATACTCAGTAGTGCGCCTGACGTACCAAGCTATAACCGGACTCACAACCGCTTTTATACGCCTGACTAGGCCCATCTTCATCTTCCACATCGCCGTTCTCATCGTAGCAGTCTACCTCCATATGTACCAAGTGTTCCCATCAACACCTTTGGTCTAAATGACCTCACATGATCATCTTCTAGTCTATCCACATAGCATATATAGCACAGCTTTTCCTTCTCTTGGCCACTGTACTGTCTCAGCTTGGCTGAGGTACCACACTCTGCACACTGTCCGTCAGTCTCCTCCGGTTCTGGTGTCGGATTGGCCAGCTGAGAGATTTCACCCAGTTTGGCAGCAACATCGGCCTGTAGCTTCACGGCATCCTCCTTAGTTCTTCTTATCAGTTGTTCGTCTCGCGTTCTACCCATGAACTCATCTGGAGAAATGATAGAAACTGCTAAATCTTGTGCAAAGTACACCAACGGCTTCAAGGCAAAGCCTAAGGCGTCTAGGGCATCGAAGTGGCTGTCCCTAGCGTGTGGGAAGGTTATCCATTCTCTACGTAAGGGCTCTAGGCTCTGAACAGGACGCCATCTGCCACTCTCATCCCTCTCGCCTAATACACTAACCTTAGCTTGCATAAATGGAGCAGCTGTAGCCAATATACGCTGTTCCTTTTTTAGGCTAGAGTATATTCGCTCAAAGGGATAGTTAAGGTACTCACCTTTACCCAGTATGGTTTCATATAAGCCCTGAGCCGCATTCGACTCCAATAGTATCTTCGTAGGCTTCCACCGCTGCACTTTCGCACCAAACTGCTCTTTAAGCGTCTGTAGGTCAGCTTTAGTATACAACATGTCTACTACAAAGATACGCTTTGATTTATGATGCACGCCAACTACAACCATTGCAAAAAAGTCCTTCTTGATGGACTCCACGTCAGTATTAGGGTCTACACCCACAAAGAACTCCATCTCTGGGAACAGTTTGGCGATATCATCATAACTGGCATAGTTAAGCCATGATTCGAGTAGCTGAGATTGGCTGGCGTCAATAGGATCATTCTGAAAGTGGCTTTGGAAAGAGAAATAGTTTCGCTCCCGCATCTGCTTCAGCATAGCTGCAGGGAATCGACTCTCCCAGATGGATTCCTCCTCATTCGTAATGAGATTTACCTTCAGCGCCGGAATGTCTATGTCTATAAACTCATCTGTGCTGGCACCGGCATACTGCTGGCGTAGACGGGCTGCGATATCGTCATGGTGGAAGCGGGTCGCAATGACAATGACACGGGCTTCTGGATGCTCTGGAGACAGGGTATACCAAAGCTGGCCTGTGAACCAGTGCCATGCCTTATCTCGCTCTGCCGCTGAGTCCGCATGGGCCATATCTATCAAATCGTCGGCTAGGATCAAGTCCGAGCGGCTGCCTAGAACACCAGCACTGCCCACCCCTGCAGCCAATAGAGTAGGATGCCTCATCTTCCTATCCCGAATCACATACTTAATGGTTTCGGTCCACTTCACTTTCCTGGACTCGGGCTTCAGGTTTCCGAATATCTCTTGATAGTCTCTACTGGATAGTAGGGAGTCTATGCCCTCTAGATGCGAAGATGCCCGCTCTATGATATTGGATGCCACTATACACCTCAGGTTCCGATCTCGGCCTATCCGCCAAGCCACATAGGCTATAGTGACTAGGCTGGTCTTCGCATATCCCCGAGGCAGAACTAGGAGCACCACCTTGGCTTTGGACTCTAGAGCTGCTATTACTTCCCGCTGAAAGGGTTGTATGACAACAGGCAGCCCTGTATCCTCCGACTTGAGCACTCTCTCTACGAAGACAGAAAAGTCGGTATAGGCATCATCTATGGAGTCTCGTTCGCCCAAGAAGGCTTTGGATATAGAAGTGCCGAAGTCCAGCTCTTTGATGCGACCAGCGGAGCTATCAATGGTCATATGTACATTATATATGTTGTATACATCACATGTATTACCAATGGCTCATACAGGCGTGTAGAAGACGTGCTTGACACCCAAGCTCACCCACATGCTACACTACTTATAATCCGACTTTGTGAGTCGGCTACCGTTTATTCTTGAATCATAAGATTCAATCCTTCAGGAGACACCTTTGATGCCAGAATCTAGCCTACCTTTCTCTAAAAACGCCATTTCCCTGCTACACAGCAGGTATGTAAGACGGGACACCAACGGTAAACCACTGGAGACCATAGAAGACCTATTCAAGCGGGTGGCGACTACTGTCGCTTCTGCCGAAAAGACACCAGACGAGCGGCAGAAGTGGGCAGGCGTGTTCTACGAGATGATGACGAGCCAGGCTTGGGAGCCGAACAGCCCCACCCTTGCCAATGCAGGCAGGGAGAAAGGGGCGAACCTCAGTGCGTGTTTTGTGGTAAATCCAAAAGACGAGATGGAAAGCATACTACAGACACAAATGGAATGGGGAATGATAGAGAAGTGGGGCGGTGGTGTGGGCGCAGGCTTGAGCAAGATACGCCCTAAGGATGATACTATTGCCACCACCCACGGCAAGGCACTGGGGCCTATAGCTGTTATGTCCATGCTAGCACATAATGCAAGCCTGATTACCCAAGGCAGCTTTCGTAGCGGCGCTCATATGATGCAATTAGACATCTCTCATCCTGACATACGAGAGTTTATATCTTGCAAGGACGCAGATGATAGATTTGCGAACGTCAACATCAGTGTGCATCTGACTGATGCCTTCATGCAGGCTGTAGAGACTGACGGGGAGTGGCAGTTAGTCAATCCACACTCTGGGCGTGTACATGAGACCATGAAAGCCAGAGAGATATTTCAGGAGGTATGTACATCTGCATGGAAAACAGGCGATCCTGGTGTCATGTTTATAGACCGAGTACACGAGACGTTTCCCACTCCACAATTGGGGCAGGTAGAGACAACCAACCCTTGCGGTGAGCAGGCCCTTCTGACATATGAGAGCTGCACATTAGGCAGCATAAATCTGTCCAAGTTCGTAAACAGCACACATACTGGTTTTGATTGGGAGGCACTGAGGCGGATTATATGGACTGCTGTCAGGTTCTTGGATAACGTAGTGGATATCAACCAGTTTCCGCTACAGAAGCTGAAGGACATGAACTCTACAACCAGACGTATAGGACTTGGCGTCATGGGATGGGCGGACGCGCTAGCCGTACTAGGTTTACGGTACGATTCTGACAAGGCCGTACTCTTAGCCGAAGAGACGGCCAATTTCCTGACTACGACAGCCTGGGAGGCATCTGCAGCATTGGCCGTAGAGCGAGGGGAGTTTCCGGCCTACAAAGGATCTAGGCTAGAAGCCAAGGGCAGACCTCCTACACGTAATAGCTGTGTGACGTCTATAGCCCCTACAGGCTCTATCAGCCGAATAGCAGACTGCTCCAGTGGGATCGAACCGTTCTTCGCAAGAGCCTGGTGGTCTAACATACTATGGGAAGGCACCGAGAAGGCCTCTAGGAGGCTGCTAGATGCCCCTCAAGGCATACAGGACGTACTGGTAGGCAAGGTAGGTCGGGAAGAGGCCGAAAAAACGCTTGCAGCTATCGCCGATAGGCCGGAAGAGGCAGAGAGTGTATTGGCTCGGATAGAGATAGATCCTAGGCTGTTTCCAACGGCCAACAATATCGCCCCAGAGTGGCATGTCAAAATGCTGGCGGCTTGGCAAAGTCATATCTCATCGGGAGTCTCAAAGACAATCAATCTGGCTACATCGGCCACTGTAGAGGATGTGGCCGCCGTGTATCGGCTGGCTTGGCAGCTGGGCTGTAAGTCTATCACTGTCTATAGGGATGGCAGTAAGTCCGCTCAGGTACTTGAGACAGGCAGTACCAAGAAGGTTAGGAAAGCCAAGACGGCCATACATGCGCCTACGGAGAGGCCAGCTGTAGTACATGGAGAGACCAGACGGGTTCAGACCGGCCATGGAAACATGTATGTGACTCTGAACAAGGACAGCAAAGGCAAGCCGTTTGAGGTATTTGCTACTCTAGGAAAGTCAGGAGGCTGTGACTCTTCTCAAATAGAGGCCATATCTAGGCTTATCTCCTTGGCGTTCAGGTCGGGTATAGGAGAAGATGAGGTAGTCAAACAACTGAAGGGGATCACATGCTGTCCAGTATGGGATAGTGGAGAACAGATCAAATCTATCGCCGATGGCATAGCTGTTGCTATAATGAGGAACGGATATGAGGATACAGTCAGTCAGACACATGCAGCAGGCGGGCTACAGACCCGCTCATCCGAGGCCAGGAGTGGAGCCGTGCTGTGCCCCAAGTGCTCAGAAGACCTAGTGAGGAAGGAAGGCTGTATAAGTTGTGCTAGGTGCGGCTACAGCAAATGTGATTGATGTTGAGGGGAAAGGGGGGGACTATAGGGGGGTATGGGGTCGTAGTCAGTTACTTGCAGTAGTGACTATCTGGTACGCCTATATACTACTGTAGTACGCCTATATAGCCGTACTTCTACCGCGCACCGCATCACCGCCTTCTGTTTACAATTATACAGTTTACAAAAATACATCTGATAGGAGCAAGGCCATGAGCAGACCGTCTTGGGAGATATACTTCCTAGAACTAGCCGAGTGTGTAGCTACACGAGCCACATGTCCTAGAGCACATGTCGGTGCTGTAGTCGTAGACGAGAAGCGTCGTGTGGTAATCACTGGCTATAATGGAGCACCAAGAGGCTCTCCTCACTGTGAAACCTACATTCCTAACTGTAAGCCAATCAATAACCACTGTACCATTGCAGTACACGCAGAGCAGAACGCCATAGCGGCTGCGGCTAGACGAGGCTCATCCCTAGATGGATGTACCATGTACGTCAGTCTGGGCAGACTGACGTCTCCAAACTTCATACAGTCTCAGTCGCCCGCTCATATGTCACTATCGGACTTTCCATGTCACATCTGTAGAGGAGTGATACTGGCTTCTGGTATAGTCAGTATAGTAGTCTGGGCAGACGGCGACATACATACCTACTCGAACTAAGGCGTGGCTGGGAGGCACCTATGGAGATACCAACCTGTACTATCGTTATCTGTACATGGAGAGAGATCGATGGATATCTGGTCTCGTCCATACTGGGTCTAAAAGATCACCCCACTGTTCATTTCAAGGTAGGCATCAAACAGGGTGATGCATTGGTCGGACGGGCCAGATCTGTAGCAGCCACAGAGTTTCTAAAAGACCCCTCGCTTGGCGAAGTACTGCTATTGATTGACTCCGATATCGTATTCAAGACCGAGGATGCAGTACGAATAGTTAGAGACTGTGTGAAGGTTAAGTCTGTAGTTGGCGGATTCTACCCCATCAAGGACGACAAGAGGCCCAGACCTGCACTCAGGCTTATACCTAATACGGTCATAGATTTCAGAAGCCCACCTGATGAGACAATAGAGGTTATATACGCATCTACAGGCTTCATGGCTATACACAGAGAGGCATTAGCAGCCCTAGCCAGTACTCTACCATTATGTGCCAATGGTACAGTAGATGGTGTAATGCAGTATGTGTACCCATTCTTCCCGTCTGGAGCCTATCTACACAAGAAGGGAACCAGCTATGTAGAAGGCTGGGAGTTTTTGAGCGAGGATTGGTACTGCGGACAGCAGTTTAGGGATATTGGGCTAAAGATATACGCCAATCCGTACATCATGCTGGAACACAGAGGGGTTAAGGTATACAACATGTCTGATATAGGTAAGATACATGCTGTGCTTAAACCAACCACCACCCCAAGAGTGGCTCCCAGCGCCAAAGAGAGCACCATAGGCCAACCTCGGCCTGTGGAGGTACTGGATGTGTATCTATCTGATATCTTAGGCGAAACCGCCAACGTACTTGGTGATGTGGTGGAGTGTGGGGTGTGGCTAGGCTATACATTCACTGTACTTGCGAATAGGCTCCTCGCCATGAAATCAGACAAGAAGCTGTACGGCTACGACTCTTGGGAACTGCTGTCTGCAGATCAAGAGGATTTCAGCTTACTAAGAGAAGAGGCCAAGCGTGAGGGCCACACAACGCTAGAAACGAACAACGCTGCAGCATCTCGACAGGATGTCCTAGACAGGCTATCTGCCAGTGGCATACCTACAGCGTTCACAAATAAGCATATTAGGCTGGTAAAGGGTAGGATACCCTCTATACTAGAAGGCATAGACTATCCAGTCTCGTTCGTCCATTTGAATCTAGACACCTATCGGTCTACTAGAGACGCATTGGCATGTTTGTGGCCCACCCTCACCATAGGTGGGATAGTTCTGATAGACGAATACTACAACCTCTGGTGGCCTGGCTCTGCCAGAGCGGTGAACGAATTCTTCGGTACAATAGACGCAAATGCGTATGAGCTACTGTCCGTTGGCTATATAGAGTCGGACGGAGCAAGGTCAGACAAGTTTGCAGTTAGAAAGAAGGCGCAGTAGCATGGGAGTAGACAGCAGCAACAAGGGTAAGTTTATTGTATTCGAGGGTGGAGACGGCGTTGGCAAATCAACACAAGCCTATCTGCTGGTTGACGCTCTTACTGGTCATAACATAGATGCTATTTACATGAGAGAGCCAGGTAGTACAGTAGCTGGGGACATGCTCAGGAAGCTACTCAAGGATAAGACCGTTCCACTAACAGAGAGGGCACAGCTGATGGTTATTTGTGCAGCCAGGGCACAGTTGATAGAAGAAACACTACGGCCTGCTCTAGCTAAGGGTCAATGGGTGATTCTAGACAGGTATCTACCATCTACTATAGCCTACAGACCAACAGTAGATAGACTGGTATTTGATTTGCTTAATCACGTCTTGGACGTACCTACACCAGATGTATATGTGTTCCTGACAGCCAATATAAAGACAGTATTGGGCAGAGTGAAGGCCAAGGACACAGCAGATAGATTTGATAATCAAGACGAGGCAACCATAGCCGAGAGACTGAGGCTCTATAGCCGACTAGTACAAGACTTCGATGCTATAGAAATAGACACCTCGCATACCTCTATTCAAGGTACACACATAGAGGTACTGAGACAGGTTATGCTACGATTGGATGGATGGGACTCAGTGTCTAGGTGTTGACAACATTGGACAGCTCGGCTGTTGAAGACACAGGGAGGTATACGGTAAGTGACACAGCCTATTAAGGCATATCTATCCACTTGCGTATGGCGAGACATAGACGCTCCTACAGTAATGGCGGTACTGTCATGCTTGAGACGTCAAGATGTTGAGTTTACTTGGGGTGTAAGCCAAGGAGACTCGCTGATTAGCAGGTCTAGATCAGAGCAGGCCACCAAGTTCTTACTGACGCCCGCTCTAGGCGAAGTGCTGCTGTTCGTAGACTCAGACATCATATTCACAGATGAGGATGCAGTACAGCTAGTCACAGACTGTGCCAATGGTTATAGTGTGATAGGCGGCTTCTATGTCACTAGAAATGCACAGCTACCAAGGCCAGCCGTCAGACTAAAAGTAGCCACTCCAGCACTAAACTTGGGCGAGAAGGGACAAAAGCCGGTAGAGATAATCTATGCGTCTACAGGCTTCATGGCCATACACAGGAAGGTGCTGGAAGATATAGCCAAGGACTTACCACTCTGCCATACTGGGGACAAGTCCGAGATGTACCCATTCTTTGTAGCAGGACCATACAAACACAAGGAGGGTAGTGGCACCGGCTATGGTTGGGAGTTTTTGAGTGAAGATTGGAATGCGTCCCAATTGGCTAGAGATAAGGGCTACAAGATATGGCTACAGCCATCTATACTACTTGGGCATATGGGATTTAGATCGTACTGGGCTCATGACGTTCGCATAGATCCCATAGGCACTACCTATGTCGTAGTAACTGAAGGGGAGCAGGATAGAACAGGCGTACTTTCAGACTTGTCCTCCTACTATCAGATATCGAAGCATGAGCTGATTTCGATGCTAAAAGACAAGGACTTCAGATTGGCACTAGAGGAGGAATGGAAGACTGTAGTGCCAAAGACATCTGCGGAGGTTGCCAGCTTCTACAGTACTACTGAGAACAGTATCATGGCCTATGCACAAACGCAGGTTACACCCACTTATTGGGATAGGATGAGACTAGCACTGGAGGCGATAGGTAAGGTAGTGGAATTCGGGGGCGGTATAGGTACCCTTAGCATACACCTAGGCACCCGAGGGCGACATATGACATACGTAGAGCTACCCAGCCTACACAAGAAGTTTGCAGAGCATAGATTCAAATCTGCAGGCGTACCTATCAGAGTAGTAGACGGTTTGGATAGGATTGCAGGCCCTATAGACTCGTTCCTATGTGTGGACGTACTGGAGTACATGGCTCCTGAGGATATGAAGACTGCTATAGCCAAAATGTACTCGATAGTATGCAAGGGTGGCAGTCTCATCTTTATCACCGAGCAGTCCAGAAATCCTATGCAGCTCAGCTCGGCTGAAGAAGTCGTAGATGTACTGAAGGCTGCAGGCTTCTCAGGTGGGCCTATTCGATGGAGGAAGGAGTAATCAGTGGCGAATAGACTTAAGGCTCCCTTCTGTTTGCGGCCAGAAATAGACACAGCAGAGGATAGAGAGGTATAAATCGAAGTGACTACTAAACGGCGAATAACAACGGCTATCGTCCTAGCTGACGACGATGGCTCTAAGTTAGGATTGGTAGATACACCCAAGTGCTTGGCAGACGTAGGCGGTAAGAGTGTTCTACATAGACAGGTGGAAGCACTAGCAGGCATAGATAACGTCACAGTAGTTGCAGGATGTAGAGCCACAGACGTGCTAGAGAAACTGAAGACGCTTGAACCGCAGCTATCAGATAGTCTCATGATTAGAGTCATAAATAATCCGCTTTGGGCTATAACCAAGACACTGGTATCTCTACTGACTGGTATGCAGGACGTATTCTATAATACAGGCAGCCCAGACACGCTGGTGGTAATCGACGATGGTATAGTGCTCAAAGACGGTGAGTTACGTAGGCTGTTGTCTGCAGCCGATGAACTAGACATCAGTATAATGGCAGCAGTCGATAATAGTTCAAACATCGCCGTGACTATCAATGGATGGAGAATAGGGCTAGGTGAAGACGGATTCGCTCGGTTTATCAGTAGGAGTTACGCTAGTCTACTCTGGTATGGTGGCGTGCTAATAGTCAAGGACGCAAGTAACATAGACTCCTTCTATAAAGCACTGATAGGTAGGCTACAGACAGAGCCAGCCTTCGATAGTTACTACAATGATGCTATCAGATCGGCCTATCTCTCTGGTATGAGACTGACAGTACTGCCCGTCTACTCTATGGGACTGCTTACAGAGGGGGATATACAGGCCACAGTAGACGCCTTGGAGGCTTGGAAATGACACTACCTGTGCTGTCTACCATTGACTTGGCTACGACTGATCCACCTATAGACGATTCTAGGATCGGACAGCCTGTACCAGACGAGACACTACTTGGCTATATGAAGGCGGCAGTAAACGTAACCCGTAATGTGGAAGGCGATGTAGTGGAGTGCGGAGTATGGAAAGGCTTCAGCTTCAGTGCATTAGCCAAGAGTCTATATCTAATAGACTCAGGCAAGATGCTGTATGGTTATGACTCATGGAAACCGATAGATACCTCAGCCGTAGAGGACTTCAGTGCGCTCAGGCTAAAGGCTAATGGCTCCAAGCCTAGGGCTGAGCTATCTAGTATAGACGCACGTGCCAGCCAGAAAGACGTCTACAGGAATCTACTAGCAGGCCGGATACCAAAAGAATATATCAAGAGCCATACGGTACTGGTGACAGGTTGGATAGAGGAGACGCTCAGGCTGACAGCACCCACTGCAGTTTCCCTTATACACCTAGATGTTGACCTATACGCCTCCTACAAAATAGCCATAGAAGTGCTATGGCCCAGGCTTTCTATAAATGGTATGGTGTTGATGGATGAGTATGCAGATCTCACTTGGCCTGGTGCCAGACTAGCCATAGACGAGTACCTACATGATGTACCGCCGACAAATTACTCATTTGGCATCATAGCGGATGGAGCAGCCAGTGGTCGCTTCTACAGAATAGCACTGAAGAAGATGGCCTAGTCTGATAGTGTTCTAATTTGGATTTGCTAGACTCGAATATGAGGCAGATATGCAAAGCCTGTAAACATGCAGACCACTTTGATTTTCACGTTCCCGACCAAGTGTGGAAGGCCGTTGTGGACACAGAATATCGGAAGAAGGTGGTCTGTTTGGGCTGCTTTGACGCCATGGCAAACCAAAAGGGTATAAAGTACGCCAGTTCTCTAGATGTGCTCTTTTTCGCAGGAGAGAGGGCGTGTTTCGAGTTTCGAGTTGTGACCGCCTCAGACTAGCCTTGTCAGTCGTTGGCTGGCTGCTTCACAAGAACATGGCTCCGAAATGTCCAGTTTGGCCCAAACTCAATCAGCGTCTATATACCCCACTCTATATGCTACAATGTAGGTATAGTAGAATACTACAGCCTATATAGGCATAAAAGTGGACACAAATGGAAGCTAGGCCTCTGTATACAATGTGCCTCACTAAGCGAGAAGTACTGTACCTTTCCGACTCCATCAAGTTAGACATGCCCATACCATTTGTAGAGATTGACGATCATGTTGGAGTCACATTGGCCAATATGGCCCTATTGAGGGTGATAGGCGGGGCATTTATAGACCTGATGGATGCGACAGATGACAGCACAAAAGAAATTGCTGTACCTGTAGAGTGGCTATGGACTATAAGGGAGGCCATAGACTCTACAGCAGAAGTGGGAAATGAGCCAGTAGGCTTGAACCTACTGGGTAAAGTGTATGCTGGTATTAGAGAGATAGACACCAAATTTGTTATGGGAGATGTAGCACATGCCGACGCAGACCCCGACACGGACAAAACCTACAACGAGGCCAAGGACTCGACCCAGCGAGAGTCCTAGATATGACCCTGATGATGACCACTGTCCATCACAGAGGGTAAGATGGTCTAGAAGGATTCGCAAAGTCTCAGAGTAGTATCTCAGAGTAGGATCTCTAATAATCTACGTATATGACCTACAATGGTACTAATGTACTGTCCTTGTTTACCTCCAGCTCAGCATACTGGGGCGACCATAAAGCTACACGCGGCTCTACGCAGCTGCAGAGAACTGCAGCATGGTTAGAAGCTGAGAACATAGATGCTATGTTCAAGGTGGTGGTCAAATGGTTCCGTTTACTGGAGTCTGGCAAGGCCGATTTGGTCAAGCCAGACCCCTACTGGAACGACAATGACTATCCACACTTCGAGCCACTTACAGATAAAATCGTAGATAGATTGATAGAGGAAACCGACGCCGACTTCAACGAAGAGAGGTCTAGGGCACAGGCTAGAAACCAGGCATTGCCTGAATTCAACAGACTGTCTAAGTCCGCCCGCAGAGCCTTCGCACAAGATCTATACAGAGTTATGTGCCCGGAGAAAGCTATCATCAAAGAAGCCAAAAGAAGAGTGAAAGCTGGGGAGAAGATACCTATAGATGTCGAAAATACCGGCTCTGATGATACTTCTTCCAACTCCTCTACCGAGTTCTACGGAGGCCCTGGCTAGAACAGCCGTTCTCGTCCAACTGCAAAACCCCCACAAAAATTTTCATATACCAATTGGCGTATATGGTCTCCAGTTCGTACGTCGGTACCATAGTATCCCCAATTGCCTTCTACATCTGCTAATGACATCAGCACCAGCCTGATACTGATCAAGGCCGCCTCTGATATCAGCTGAGGTAGTACCTACGATATTAGCCGAGATAGTAGCTGTTGTCCTTTCCATACCCCTAGAGCATACGTGCTGAATGACGGGTTCCCATCATGGGTGGGCTTGACAGTGACGGATGCCGTAGGGTATGGGCTGATGGGCTACGGGTTCGACCAGCTAGGGCTGGGAGTCGCATGGGCATGGGACAAACTGGGGTATTGACAAGGGGGAGGTGACGGATTATGATATGGCTTAGCCATATCAGATACAACCTCGCGTGAGCTCGGAGAGACAACCGACTACCTCACGCGCCCCACCTTACCAACGGTGAATACACTCACTCGGGTGCGCGGCAGCCAATCCGCCAACATAGGCCGTATGCAGGACGGCACCACCTGAGTGACAACGTACTAAGAATCGTGTGCCGTGAGACTCGGCAGACGTGCAAGATGTACGCTGACTTACACTCATACATCCGGTGCTGATTCTGTGGTGTCACTCCCAACCGACAAGGAAGGGGTACACACAATGGTCAGCACGACAAAGGAAAAGAAGGCAGACACTGCCAAGACCGGACAAGTAGCTCCGCCAGCCGGGCTAGCAAAGGCGACGTACTTCACCGACCGGCTCACTGGTAGGACAGTACTCGCTGGTGGCCGTGTGACGGCCAAGTATCCATTCGGATCAACGGCGGTTGGCCTAGTTGCCAGAATGGTCTGCGCTGCGAACACCGGCGAGGTATTCGCTCAGTCCCTCCATAACTGGGCGCTGTTCACCATCGCCAGTGAAAAGCTCATAGACCGTGCCCGTGTAGACATATTCCACGACCAGCCGGTGGAGCTGGCGCGGTCAAAGAGAGACCGGAATCGGTCACTGGGGCAGTATGGGCCGGACGGAGCAGTCACAGTGTGGCTATCCCTGGACAGTTCAGGGAAGGCTGCTATCACTACGGGGCTTGAGACCGCCGCCCTCGCCTTAGCAGACGCGACAAGCACGGCACGGAATAAGCGGCGAGCCAAGAAATTGGCAATAGCCGCTGCCGCCTCTGCCGCTGCTCTCACCCGCGCCCACCAGGCCGCCTACTCCGACGCCGAAGCTAGCGCCGGCAAGCCCGCCAAAAGCTAACGGTGGTAACAACAACGTAGTGTTACAGGGGTGACACTACAGAATCAGCATCGGATGTATCGGATGGGAAGGGGGGGTAATATGAGCAAGAACTCAGACTTCAAGTGTCCCCATGATGGGAGTAGGATTCCGCCTAGCTCGGACAACAATATCACGCTAGAACGTATAGGTTGGCATACATCGGCAATGTGCCAGCCCGTCCAGATAGTGCAGTGCGACAAATACCCATTGGGGAAGATCACCGAGGTGATGCGGGACGCTATGGCTGCGCACCAGCTAGACATACGGAAGATCATGGCCGTGTATCCCCAACAGCCAGAGACCGTCGCCCATATCGTCGCTGATTGGAAACACCAGCACGAACACCATGACGAGGTTGCTCCATTAGAAGGGACCTATACAACCGACGTGCTCACTGGCAGAGTACGAATCACTACACCAGCTAAGCTATCGCCCGGTGAGAGAATCCGCCAACGACAAAAACAACATGACGCCGCAACGCTACCAGTGAGGGTCACTGCGATACGTAGTGGTAAGCAAGCCGTCTATGAGTACGCCGTACGACTAGATGGCACCGGAGAGCGCACCATTCGTACTGGTACATCCGATCAGGTACAAGCTGGATTGAAGGGCGTAGGCTATATCGAGCATGTCAATCGGTTACTTGGCTGGTACGATACTGCAAGCGGTGCCTTCATCTCAGCAGCCAACAGGCGAGCCAATGATGCATATGCTGGCAATGCTGGTGTACGTTGCCACAAGCACGATGTCCTAGCTGTACCATTCGCCTATCGGGGCGGGCAGAGCTGGTACTGTCGTAGAGGGAAGCACCGTATCGGGGTATGGAAGGGGAAGGGGAAGTGACACCAGGCGAGAGGCCTACTGCTAAGGCTGGCGATAGGCTCACCGCTTGGTGTCTTTTTTTGTGTCTTTTTCCTCATGAAACAGGCCGTTCATGGGGTTCGCCATAATATCTAGTCGCGATTGTCTAGCTGCGATCACTTGAGCGAGTAGGAAAATATCAGGGTACGGCTGGAAGTGCTAGTGGATCAGCGGATAGGAAAAGGCGGGCGAGTACATGGATACAAAGACGGCAGTAAGACTACTGGTGAACTACAATTGCAATCCAATCGATACCATACGTGCGATTAGGCAGTGGTATCTAATGGAGTTGCTGCCAGACCCAGGGTACATAATAGCACGCGAATGGTATCGTCTAGCTTTGGAGTCAATCGAGCAAGGGCATGGGTTGTGATTTCCCGACCCAGAAGGGCAGTAGATCTACCCGAGAAGGGGGAGAGGTTACATGATTCCCTGTTCTCATTGTGGCGGCTCCGTAGTACATATCTGGGACGACTTCCAGTGCATCAATTGTGGACGTATTCCGACATCTCAGTCTAGCCCCGAATTACTGCAATCTAGTCTCCAAGTACCTCAGTCTAGCCCTCAAGCCAAGAACGCAGCCGAGATCGGCACGCGGCAGATACAGCGCGAAGAGATTCAAGCAGCCACTCATAACGTTCTAGTCGCACAACCGGAAACTGCTAGAGAGTGGAGATATAGCCAAGCCGAAGTGTAAAATCTGCAGACGTTCTTATCCAGTGCCTAGATTTTTTTCTACTAAGCGTCAGTTGGGGCCGATACATGCGGCCTGTGCCATTAGGAAGAAAGTAGAGCTAGCTAAGGCAGAGCTAGACGTAGAGCCAGACCAGAAGGCTTTTGAGATGGCTACACATTTCACACCTAGCTTAACTCTAGCCTCAACACCAGAGATTACCGACAGACTGGTAATGCTAATGGAGTTCCATCCGCTGGTGCGCCATATGCTCTGGCATACCTCTTTGCCATGGTGCGAGCCTGCAGCTAGTGTCTACGATGTGCAGTTGGCATGGCAAATTCACCAATCACTCAAAACGTCCAGCCCGTTCTACTCAAAAGGAGCCTAGCTATGTTGATCCTCACTTGCAATCGGTGTGGCTCACGGCTGTATCAGACATTTGAGGGCAAACTCGCCTGCTACAAGTGTTCTAGTGCGGTTCAAAAGAAGAGGTAATAATGGACAAAGGCTCACAGTCTAGTCCGTTTTATCGAGAGACGGCTCTCATGTATCATGGGGAAGTCTCTGACATGACACTGCCTAGAGGTAGACGGGCTGTATTCAGCAACAATGATACGATGCGTGGATACCAAAGATGGTTGATTAGCCAACACTATACGGTCTCCAACACCTATCGCAAAGGCCACTCTTACTTCGTCGAATTTTTGGTAGGTTGATGAAAGGAGAGAAGA